>Ga0224723_1000418_pt1 | contig 29093 bp, 21 predicted proteins | sample Balambano_FR2_Me_FD_161647 | JGI IMG/M metagenome (GOLD analysis project Ga0224723, IMG submission 161647) | Freshwater sediment microbial communities from Lake Towuti, South Sulawesi, Indonesia - Balambano_FR2_MetaG | ecosystem: Environmental > Aquatic > Freshwater > Lake > Sediment | place... | reverse complement strand
GATGGGGGTGATGTCTCTCCCGCACCCTACTCCCCTTTCACCGCTTCAATAAGCGATCGCACTTGCTCTGTCCCTTTAGAAGGTTCAAAAGTCAGAGGGAATTTGCCACGGGTAATCATCCGTAGACCCAGAGGTGCAATACTTAGTAAACCTTTGATGTCTTTAAAATAGTTGCCGACTACCTGTAAACCAAACTGACGTTCATCAATCCAACCACCTTCTTTTACTAACTCTACTAATACCTTCCGGTGGCGAATAGAACGACTATCGCTCTTTTGTTTACGGTTAAGAATTTCTTGTTTAATTTTGGTTATTTGCTCCAATGGTGCTACCTCCATCGGACAAACTGTGTTGCAATAATAACAACGAGTACAACCCCAAACACCTTTCGTATCTTCGTTATATTCTTCCAAACGATTTTCTGTATCGCAATCACGGGAGTCTGCTACCATCCGGTAAGCCTTAGCAAGAGCATGAGGACCAACAAAATCAGAGTTGACTTCAACAGCATTACACTCAGAATAACAAGCACCACACATGATGCAATTACCTGTTTGATCTAAAAGCGATCGCTCTTCAGGAGTCACCAAAAATTCTCGTTCTGGTACAACTCTAGCCTTAGTACTTACATAAGGCGTAACTGCCTCTAAATTATCCCAAAAGCCGCCCATATCTACCACCAAATCTTTAATTACAGGCATATTACCCAATGGCGCAATTGTAATTACAGGGGTACTATCACCTTGAGCTACCAACACATCAGATTTGGAGAATCTAGCAATTTCACTACCAACATTTTCTTTACAAGCTAAAGCCGAACGTCCATTAATCCGCATTGCACAGCTACCACAAATTGTATTACGGCAATTTTTGCGAAATGCGAGAGTACCATCTTGCTCCCATTTAATTTTATTAAGACAATCGAGGATAGTATTCCCAGGTTCTGCCTCTATCAGGAAAGTTTGCACCGTGGGTGAAGAATTTTGTTTTTGTCGAATAACTTTAAAAAGAACTTCCATTACCGCGTTGCCCTTATGAAATTACTACGCTGATAGTTTAAGCATAACCAGTTGCTTCTGGAATGCGCTATGTATATGAAGTGAAAATGCCGCTTCTACTCTATACTGTCTCTTTTGTCTTATAGATACTAGTAGTCTGTTACTTTTGTTTTTGTAAAAAAATTCATCTTTATATAGATAAATTTTCCTAAAAACCTTACTGTAATCTCACAAACCAAATAAAAAACAGAGTTAGTAAGCTTTTGGCACTCAAATCATCCACACTCCAAACTTGCTCTAAAATCCCCTAATTCAATCAAGGTAAGGGATAGAGAGTTTCTAACTATGGGTTATGTTGATATCGGGTGAAGTAAACCAACTTCATCAAATCTACGCATAAAAATAGGAGGTAGCCTGACTTAAACGCTAGTAGGGACAAAAAATGTATTTTATGACCCTCCTGGATACCTTGAAGAATCGCTTATTTTACCTCATAACACAGTCTTGAAAATATAAATCTACCTCATACCCCCTGTTCCTCTTCTGGAATGGGAAATTAAAACTTTCAAACTTTGTTATGTGATGAAATCATATGACGGGTTTATATTGGAAATTTGTTATCCTTCGTAACCTATCCTATGACTTTCTGCTTTTTTCGCTATTCGCCTCTCAAGGGGAAGGATTTAGATAAAAATGTAACAGTAAGTTTAATTCAACTTTAAAGTACTATTTTGTTATTATTAGTCCATGCTAGTATTTAATATAAAATTACTAAGTAACAAAGCCAGTAGAAATCGCCTTCAAAGGCGGTTAATACAATTTTGTTTCTTTGTAAAGAGCAGACGTGGAATTTCTCGTCTCTGTTGGCAAGATAATCAGACGCATGCTCACAAAGCGATTGAATACTATGCTGTGGTCAGCAGTAGAGTACTAGTAGGGAAATCCCTCTGACTTCTATTGCAAAAACAGCAGCCACAAAAGAGGAAAACCTACACTTTTTGAGTCTCCGACTAATTTGGAGTAGTAGAGTCCACCAACTTATTGTCATGTGGGTTAAAGTTACACAGCTGTAGTAGCGTTAAAACAGAAAATTTTTTCATTTCCAATGGCAAATAATGGTCAAAACTGCCGTAAAATTACCCCAATAAATACCTATGACAATCGCGAACTATAGCTTGTTTTAGGCAACCATAACAGAACGGTAATCAAGTGTGGTGCGTCAACGGTAAGAAGAATCTCTTAGTCAAACAAGAATTAACTAGGAGTTATTCACAGCGATATTGCGAGAAGTTACAAGCTCTTGTTGAGGGTTATAGAAAACTTCTGTGGCAAACATTGTCCACATTGCAATATGAGAGTTCCAAGCGCGATCCACGCCGACACAGCTGCTAACAGCATGGGTTTTCCGTCGAGTTCATCTTAGCTTTTTCCCTTGCCAAGTGAATTTGTTGCTTGTGCTGTGAATTTACTCGTCTAAGTTAGGGTTTAGATTAGTTCGGTGGGGATGTCAAAAGGTCAAATGTACAGAATGTAATTGCATAGTTTTTTAGTTTGGAGAGTAAGGATATTTTGAGCGTAATGACTGAAACTGCAACCGCGCCATTAACAGGAAAATCACTGCTTGCGAAGGTCAAAGAACTTTCAAATTTACCCAGGCGAGAAAGAGCCAAGCAGTGTGGGTATTACACTACTACTAAAGGTGGTCAGGTAAGAGTAAATCTCACTGATTTTTACGATGCTTTATTGTCGGCTAGAGGAATTCCTTTAAGTCCAGAAGCTCCAAAAGATGGTCGTGGACGTGAACCGACCTATCGAGTTAGCGTTCATCAAAACGGTCAAATTGTCATTGGTGCGACATACACTAAAGCAATGGGTTTAGAACCGGGTGATGAATTTGAAATTAAGCTGGGTTACAAGCACATTCACTTAATTCAAGTTGGTGAAGCTGATAAAAAGTTAAATGACTTAGATTTAGACTCTGAAGATGAAGATGAAGATGAAGATGAAGATGATGAAGATTTAGAAGACGAAGAGGACGAAGAATAAAAAAAGCTGATGGTTGAGTAAGTTATTCTTGACCTAGCTAAATTTAACTTCCCCTTGTAGTTGAAATTTGTCAAGGCAAAAAAATTACGATTAGACCCTTGCGGAAAGTACCTACTTTGGTACACCCTTAATTAAGGACATTTTGCAACAAAGAAGTGTGTCGTGATTTTTTTGCCTGCTTTTATGAGGTTATTTGAACCCATAGCTCAGATAGCATTATTAGAAGATACACCAGCACTAATTTTAGTGGTGGCTTTTTTTATTGCTTGGATAGTGTGTTGGTTGCCTTTGGCAGTCATATCAGCGATCGCTACCAAGTGGCAACCAACTAGACCTTTACTCCCAGAACAAAAGATACCTTTTGTAATATCTCTTTATTTGTTAGCTCCTTTAGTCTTATGGGAATTTACTCGGCTAACAAATACTTCCTTACTTAGCTATGGATTTGTGATAAATAGTGCGACTATTAACTCCGTAATAATGGGTTTCACTTTAGGAGTTCTGACGTTGACTGTTATTTTTACCTGGCAACTATGGCGAGGATGGTGTCGTATTGAAATAGCAAATATCAAGTTAATACCACAAGTGTTGTTGCCAATTTTATTAGTAGCATTATTAGTAGGTGGTACAGAAGAGTTAATTTTTCGTGGTTTTTTGTTTACCGAATTAGGACAAAGTTACTCACTTTGGCTAGCTGCGATCATTTCCAGCTTAATTTTTGCTTGGCTACATTTAGTTTGGGAAAGACAGGAAACCACACCCCAATTACCAGGACTATGGTTAATGGGAATGGTATTGGTATTAGCGCGGTTGCAGAATGGTGATAATTTAGGTTTAGCCTGGGGACTGCATGCTGGATGGGTCTTTTGTATCGCAACCATAGATACAGCCCAACTGATTAGTTACACAGCGAAAGTCCCAGAATGGATAACTGGTATTTATAAAAAACCGCTAGCAGGAGTAGCGGGAATTGTTTGTATGTTAATGAGTGTAATGATTTTGTGGATATTTTTTTAACTTCTAGAGACGTTCCACCGGAACGTCTCTGTAGTTTATTACCTAGCCAAAGGATTTAACCGTTTGAGAGCGCGATCAGTTACATCACCATAACGCAATTCCCCACACAAAATCTTTGCCATTAACTGACTACCAGATGGACGCTTGACACCAACTTTGTAACCAACTCCAGGAAAGCGGTAGAAAAGTCCAGATAATTTTTGTGCCCAAGCCATATCACTACCCCATTCTTCGTTAATGGTATCGCTGTAATGTTCCAGAGCGCTAGCATCACCACTAACAGCTTTATCAACAGCTTCTGCAGCTTTCACACCAGTAAATATCGATGGACGAATACCTTCGGCTGTAAAGGGGTCAACTACGCAAGCTGCTTCACCAGCTAAAACTGCATTTTGAGTATGTAGCTTTTGACCACCATCCCACAAACAAAGAGAGTGACCATACTGCTTACAAGTTTTGACATCCAAACCAAAACTTTTACCGTACTCATCCAAAATCTTTTTAAAATCTTGAGGTTCACCACCGATAAACGTACCCACACCTATAGAATAACCATCCGCCTTGGGAAAGTTCCAGATGTAGCCGTTTTTCACCATCCCAAACTCAAAGTTGAATACTGAACCATTATTTACAGTTGCAGGGACTTCTGCTTCTAATGCAGCTGCCAAACGGCGTTTGCGTTCTTTAAAACCCAACCATTTTGCCATTGGCCCTTTAGCACCGTCAGCGGCGATTAGATAACGTCCCATAACCGTACCGTTAGCAGTATTAACCTGCCAATGGTCTGATTTAAATTCAATACCTGTAACTTCACAAGCATCACGTAGCTCTGCGCCTTGTTTCTGTGCTTGCTGAACCAAGAAATGGTCAAAAACATCCCGGCGTACCATCCAAACTGGTTCTGAAAGTTGTAATTTATTTTCTACTGGGTCGCCCATTTTCCAAGTGCAGCGCAGGGTATCCACTTTCACAGAAATTGCAGGGCTAAAATCAAAGTCAAACCATTTGGCGATCGCTGGGGATACTCCACCACCACAGGGTTTGTATCTAGGTAGGGACTCCTTTTCTAGGATTAATACTGAGCGTCCCCGTTTTGCTAAATGATATGCAGCCGTTCCACCAGCTGGTCCCGCACCGACGATAATGCAGTCGTACATATTGCTGAATTTTGCTCCTGAATGTGTAGATAGTTTGGGAACCTACGGTTAAATTTTTACTCCAAAACTGTAACTGATTTTGCAATTTACCGCCGCACATTTTGGCAGTATGTTGAATCAAGTACCAAGTATGTATTCTTTATCAACTATCTTTATCCGTAAGTCTTAGGTTACATATTTTTGTTTTTATTCACCGATGGAAGCTAAGTTATTATACTTAAATAAGGAACAGGAATAAGTAAATTTTGTTCCCTTCCCTTGCTAATTAATATCACATCTAGATTTACTGATTTTTTCTATTTTTTAGATAAATTACAACCGATTACTTAGATTGAATACAAATTTTTTGCTAAATATTTAGGGAATTTTATAAAGTTTTGATAAATAGACAGCTAAATAAAGAATTGTACAGACCTATAAGTAGGTCTGTACAAAGCTTTGATTTTAGACAGTGGTAATGTCTTTTTCTTTCTCTGCAAGTAATTCGTCTATTTTGACAGTGTATTTATTTGTCAGCTTTTGCAGCTTATCTTGTAAGTCGCGGGATTCGTCTTCAGAGACTTCCGCAGCTTTTTCTTGCTTGCGGATAGTCTCTTGAGCGTCACGGCGAATGTTACGGATAGCAACCCGTCCTTCTTCAGCGTACTTGGATGCAATCTTCACAAATTCTTTACGGCGTTCAGTTGTGAGGGGGGGAATATTTAACCTCACCACAGAACCGTCGTTGCTGGGGGTTAAACCCACATCCGACAGAGAAATTGCCTTTTCTACCAAGTTTAAACTGCTTCTATCATAGGGTTGAATTAAAATCGTTGACGCATCTGGGGTAGTAATGTTTGCCAACGATTTTATCGGTGTAGGAGAACCGTAATAGTCCACCATCACTTTGTCCAGTAAACTCGCATTGGCGCGACCAGTGCGAATTGTGTTAAAAGCCCGTAGAGTAGACTCTACAGTCTTTTGCATCGTACTCTCAGCTTCAGCTAATTTCACAAGAACCTCCCACAAGCGTGCCTATGGATTCTCCCATGACTGCGCGGTGGATATTACCTCCCGCAGTCAGGTCAAACACAAGAATTGGAATATTATTTTCCTTACACAAGGCGATCGCGGTAGTATCCATTACCCGCAAATCTTGTGCCAAAACGTGTGCATAAGTGAGGCTATTGTAACGTTTAGCATTCGGATATTTATGAGGGTCAGCATCGTAAACACCGTCTACTTTGGTAGCTTTGAAAATCACTTCCGCTTCAATTTCTGCTGCTCGTAAAGCAGCAGTGGTATCAGTGGTAAAAAAGGGATTTCCCGAACCTGCACCAAAAATTACTACCCGTCCTTTTTCTAAATGACGGATAGCACGACGACGAATATACGGTTCTGCTAATTGCTGCATGGTAATTGCAGATTGGACTCGCGTTTGTACACCGATTCTTTCTAAAGAATCTTGTAGCGTCATGGCATTCATTACCGTGGCAATCATGCCGATGTAGTCAGCGGTTGCTCTGTCCATTCCCGCTGACGCTGCTTTAACGCCTCTAAATATATTACCGCCGCCAACGACTATGGCGATTTGCACGCCAGTGGCTACCACCTCTGCTATCTCTTGCGCTATTTCCTTAACCACTTCTGGATCAATTCCATAGCCCATGTTGCCCATTAAGGCTTCACCGCTTAGTTTAAGTAAAACCCGTCGGTAATTCGTTCCCATGAAGTTACACTTTATCAAAAAGTTGCAATTGCCTCCAACTTAAGATATCAGTACAAGGGCTATCTGTCTCTAGTTTCGCCATACTAAACTAGTACCAATTACTTCTGTTTGACGAGTATAAATTTCTTGACCACTAAAAAAACAAGCGATCGCGTTCTTGAAATAATGCTCTTGTACAGATTCTAGCTGTTGGGCGTTATCGTCGATTTGACCTTTATACCGTACTACTCCATCACCATCAATTAAGAATACTGTGGGTGTTTTGCTCACACCAAAGCTTTTGGTAACATCTTGAGTGGGATCCCAAAGATAAGGAAAATTTAGTTCTTGATCAATTGCAAAAGCCTTCATATCCTCAAAGCTTTCCCTGGGATTGCTCTGTGAATCGTTGCCATTCATACCTACTAAGGTGAAGCCAACAGGAGCAAATTCCCTCTGAATGCTTTTAAGTCTTTCTATATACAACCCTACGTAAGGGCAGTGGTTACACATTGAAACGACACCTATCGCCCGGAATCGTTGTAAATAACGACTCAAGTGATGTACTTGACTGTCAATTCCTGGCAGTTCAAAATCTGGTGCGTAGCTCCCGACAGCAGTATCAATTGTTTCTGGTGGACTCATCTTTCCTGATTTTAAGGAACTAGGAACAAACAAAATTTTGCCAATTCAGCGTCATTTTTCAGTGTTAAACCACCCCTGAGCAGATGCTTGATAACCAATAATCTTATAGATCAATTTTGCTGCTGTAAATTGTGAAACTACTGAATCTGACAAGGGAGCTAACTCCATGACATCACATCCTATCAGGTGATGTTTTTCACACACACGACGCAAAAAAGTGCAAAGTGCATACCAATTCAAACCACCTGGTTCTGGTGTTCCCACAGCCGGAATTAAAGTTGGATCAATTCCGTCTAAGTCAATAGTTACAAAGACTTTCTCCGTAGTGATAGCTTGAATTGCTTTTTCTACCCAGTCTGGAGTATTAGCAATTTCTCTGGCTCGGAAAACTGTTAGTTGTTTTTCTTTAATTAAATCTGCTTCTTCTTTACATATAGCGCGAATACCGATTTGCACTGTCGGTAAATTCATATCGACAATCCGCCGCATCACACAAGCATGATTATAAATTGAACCTTCATATTCGTGGCGTAAATCTCCATGAGCATCTATTTGGACTACGGTAAATGACTCGTTTGTAAAAGTACGGTATGCTTCAACTATTGGCGCAGTAATACTGTGTTCTCCACCTAAAGAAATGACAAATTTACCTGAATTTAATAATTTGCTAACAGTTTCTTTTGTGACTTTTAACATTTCCTCGGCTGATACTACACCATATCGCGTATCAGCTATTGGGGATGAAGTGTAAATTCCAACTTGACAACCTGTTTCTTCATCTAGCTCCTCGTCGTAATATTCCACTTGCTGTGACGCTTCTAAAATAGCGTCTGGGCCATTTTCACAACCCCGACGATAGGTAGTTGTAGCCTCATAAGGAATAGGCAAAATAACTACAGCTGCTGTATCATAATTAGCAGCGGTGTCAGTTCCTAAGAAAGGAATTGTCGGGGTAGAAATTTGTGCGACCATGATCAGAACCTTGCTTGTACTGCGGCAACAATGACTTTTTATCGTTACATAATTAGAGTGCGATCGTCTATGACAGTTTTTATTTCCCCCTTCCCCCCATGACCACCTCTACTCAAACAGCATTCACTCCCATAAAAACTTGGATTTGGCATTCTTTATCTATCTGCTACCAAACTCAAGGAACTATCGGTCCTGCGGTTGTCCTGGTACACGGTTTTGGTGCTTCTTGGCAGCACTGGCGAAAAAATATACCAGTATTAGGAGAAAATTGCCGTGTTTTTGCGATTGATTTAATTGGTTTTGGTGGTTCTGCAAAACCTACACCCGGTGAGCAAATAGATTATACATTTGAAACCTGGGGACAACAAATTGCTGATTTTTGTCGTGAGGTAGTAGGTGAACCTGCTTTTTTAGTTGGTAACTCTGTGGGCTGTATTGTAATTATGCAAGCTGCTTGTGAGTTTCCAGATATAGCGTTAGGAGTAGTGTTACTCAACTGTTCTTTGAGATTACTCCACGAACGCAAGCGAGGAACTCTACCTTGGTTTAAGCAACAAGGAACACCTATTCTTCAACGTATACTATCGATTAAACCGATTGGTAAGTTTTTCTTTAACCAACTTGCTAAACCTAAGACTGTACGTCAGATTCTGCTGAAAGCTTACTCTAATACTTCCGTTGTTACAGACGAATTGGTAGATATCTTAATGACACCAGCTCAAGATCCAGGTGCTGTAGCTGTGTTTTTAGCATTTACCGCTTATTCCACAGGACCCTTGGCTGAAGATTTGTTGCCGAAATTACCCTGTCCTGCAATAATCATATGGGGTGCTGCTGACCCTTGGGAACCAATAGATTTAGGCAGAGAGTTGGCTAATTATCCCCAAGTGCAAAAATTTATCCCTCTTGAAGGTGTCGGTCATTGTCCGCAAGATGAAGTTCCTGAGGTGGTAAATCCGATTATTCAAGATTGGATTAACGAGCGATCGCGCTAAGAGTGCGGGAAAGCTTGGGAAGGCAATCTGAAAGCTGATGAAAAACCAGGGAAATTGATTTAAGAAGTAGGGATCTAATTAAATCGGGGTAATCCGGTTTAAAAGTGAACCAGACCACCCGTAACAGGGTAAACGTTATTTGAGTCATGATACCTTGGGATTGCGCCACGTGCTACAACGAAGGACACCTCCGCAACGCAGTGGCTTCGCTAGTTCTGAGCTTAAGGACGCTACTGATTAAACATTCCTTCATGGAAGTGTCTTTAGCCAAACAAGCTCAGATAACCAGGTTGAAGCAAACATTACTTTTTACTAAGGATTGGTCAAACCGACTAACAAAAAAAATGTCAAACTTTGTATTTCTAATTGATGCTAATAAAACACCTTATTACGAAATTCAAGGATTAGATGATATGGCTTATTTAAGCTGTATTTAAAGCACCCAGTTTCTACTTGTGGTACTCATAAGGATTTTCTGTAAAATTAACTAGTACTTAGTAACTCAAACAACAATTTTAAAACTTACTTGTACTTGGTTGTTGTGAATATCCTTGTTGCTGCCAATCTCTACCCACTTGAATACTAATATCTGAACTTAAGCTACCCGTACTTTCCACACGAACTTCTCCAAATCCCAACATAGTTCTAATTGATTCAGCACTATCACCGTCTCCTTGTTGAGCGACAATATGAGTCATCTCCAAAGGCTCACCCCAACCTTTTGCTACATATACATTACGATATCCTGCCTGCTCCAAGCTTCTAATCAAAGGGCGTAGATTAGTATTATTACTACCTGTATGGTCTTGAATTGCTACCCGTAGAGAACCCGGTTCAATTGTTTGGCTTTGAGTATCTGGTGACTGCAAATCAAAATGCTGTCTCATGATGTTGCTAATGCGTTGGGGGTCGGGTATCCAGTAGCTAGTACGATATTCATTTCTTTGGCTAAATCTACCAGGAAGTAGCAACATTTGCATATTAGAACGATTGGTTCTAGCTCCAAAACCTACCAATGCGATTATTTCTTCTACTGTTAAGTTGGTGTCAATATTTGATTGGATAACATTGAGAATTTGGGGCAAGCGTGCTAATGTCGCTGGATTAAGGGTCTGATCAATTAGCGCTCGGATAACCATTTGTTGACGTTGAATCCGACCGATATCGCCGTTTTCGTCATGACGGTATCGTAACAGTTGTAGAGCTTTATCACCGTCTAAATGCTGCTTACCAGCTTTTAAATTAATGTACAAGTGTTGAGAATCATCTTGATACTTCAAATCCTTGGGTACGTAGACTGTAACTCCTCCCAAAGCATCAATAAGTTTAGCAACTCCTAAAACATTTATTCTCACATAGCGGTCAATTCCGACACCATCTAAGAGTCCACTGACACTCTTAGCAGTTAAAGCAGGCCCACCGTAGACATTTGAAGAGTTGATTTTTCCTGTACCATGACCCTCAATTGCCACCCGAGTATCTCTAGGAACCGAGAGCATTACAAGTTTTTTCTTCTCTGGATCGAATTTTATTAAGAGCATAACATCGGCAAGACCATCAAAGGAATTGACCTGTGCTAAATATCCTAAATCTTTGGTATCTTGGGGTGGATTTCTCACATCTGAAGAAAGTACACTCATCCCCATAACTAAAATATTAACGGGGCGAGTTAATTCTGAAAAACGAAAACCTTGACCAGAAATGCGATCGCTATCAAATACCGCAGCTTCTTCTGGAGAAAGATTTGCTTGCATTAAGGGTGTACTTGTTAAAGAAACCGCTAGCAAAGCTCCAGCTGTTGCTGACACCATGGCAATACCAGCCATTCCTACCCAAAACCACAGCCAACGTCCGGATTTTGGATCTTTAGGATTTTGGTTATTTGAACTAGATACGTTTGCCGTATCGGAATTATCCGCCGAAGTTCTTTGAATTGTCACTGAATTCCTCACACTAACTTAAAAAATTCGGTAAATCCGCTCCTACAGCAGACGAATCAACCCATAATAGCCAACTGTTAATTATCAGTGCTAACTTTCATACTGTAGTGTCAAGCAAGACACTTATAGCAGTAATTCTCCTAAACTTTAAGGAAATCCGGAGATGTTTTATTGAAGTATGGCAACATTAAACTAACTTTGACTAGTGATGTTAAGGGTAATTTTGCAATCAATAGAAAATTTAAGTATAATTACTGAATATTTTATCCTACTAAAAAGCTTAGGACAAATACTTATCAAGTACTCGTTCAGCGAAGCGACTAAATCCTGGCAAACGATTAGATTTTCCCTGAAAGAGGCGAATTATTAACCATAAGCTCACCAAAAAGTAACCAGAGGTCAGAAATGTGTTAAGGATTAATAAACGCAGTGTAACAAACTCTGAAGTTGCAGCCCCAGTTGATAAAAGTAAATATGTTATGAGCCAGGAAAATGCCAATGTAATAGACAGACGACTAGTAGTAAGTTGTTCCCGGCTTCCTTGGCGACGATAAAGAGTCCACAATGAAGGGAAAAAGCCAATCACTGGAATTAAATAGAAAATCAGTCCCAAGGTGGAAGTATGTGAGTCTTGAGGTGTAGAGTAATCATCTTGGTGATTTGTCATAATTGTCAAGTTAATCCTAAACAAGAGGGATGAAAGACTGACATCTAGTCAGGGATAATATGTGTAAAGAATAATTCAATTTAGTTTTATCCTGTATTCAGCTCATGATGCAGACACGCAAGCTCATCGACTGGTGGCAAATGTTATCACCAATAGGGCGTATTTTAGCACTCGCGCTATTCGCTCCATTGGTGGTGTTAAATGGTTGGGCACTTTCAGCAATTTTTAATTACTTCCATTCGTTAATTGTCATCTTAGTCGGAGCATCAGTATTAGCCTTTCTGCTAAATTACCCTGTCAGCTGGATGCAGCGTCAAGGTGCCAGACGAGAGCAAGTTGCTATTTTAGTCTTTTTACTTGCTTTGTCGGTTTTATTAGCGTTAGGTGTAACGTTGTTTCCACTAGCGCTAACTCAAGCACAACAGTTAGTTGCTCGTTTACCAGAGTTGATTGACTCTGGACGATTGCAATTGATGAAATTAAATGAAAAAGCTGACTCTGTAGGTTTACCAATCAATCTTGATGCGTTAGTGGGACAAATTAATGATCGCGTTAAAGGACAATTACAGGCGATCGCCGGACAAGTATTAAACTTAGCGGTAGTCACCCTCACTAGCTTACTAGACTTTCTCTTGACCATGGTTTTAACGTTCTATCTTCTCCAACACGGAGATGAATTGTGGCAAAGTCTAGTAGATTGGTTACCTAGTAGATTCCGTGAACCTTTTACTAATACAGTACGCCTAAGCTTTCAAAATTTCTTTATTACCCAACTAATTATCTCAACTTGCATGGCTTGTGCTTTAATTCCGACATTTTTGTGGTTGAAAGTACCATTTGGGTTGTTATTTGGCTTGACCATAGGCATTATGGCTTTAGTTCCCTATGGTGGTTCTGTAGGTATAGCTCTAACTACAACCCTGGTAGCACTGCAAGATTTTTCGATGGGTGTGAGAGTATTAGTTGCAGCAGTAATTGTACAGCAAATTCTAGAAAATTTAATTGCACCGCGAATATTAGGTAGCTTTACTGGTTTAAATCCTGTTTGGCTATTAATTTCTGTATTAACAGGAGCAAGAATCGGTGGTTTACTTGGTATTATTCTGGCAGTACCGACAGCAGTTGTTATTAAAACTGCTTTAAGCGCTCTACGTCCATCACCTAGTAACGTTAACACGGAAATTACAGGAGAGATAGCTGCGTACCCTGGTGAAGAATCCTCTGAGAAATCTTTAAGTATTTCAGAACCAACAATTCCTTAGAAAAAGGTATTTAACTATGATTGTGGGTCAACAATAGAACCCATAAATAAAATACTTCCTGTTTGATTATCTCTAATAGCACAGAAGAAAGGACGCTCAACAATCATCTTAAATGGTGTCGGCTTTATCACAATAGATGTCGGCATTATACCCACACCTGTTGCAGCTGCTGCTTCTGTGCCTTCTTCATTTAATTCCACAAAAGTTTTATGTTTAACTTCTGAGAGCGTCAAATTATTACCAATTCCTGAAAAGTTGGCTTGATTGGTAAAAGCTTCACCCATACCCAAAGCTTTTAAAGCCTCATTAAGTTTGATATCATAATCCATTTTAAAACGGGGCAAACGGATAAAACCTTCACGATTTTTTAATTGGCTCATCCACACATCCCAGTTATCAACATTTAAGTTTTGGTAAAAAGTTCTGAGATTAGAGTTTGGTTTTGGTAAAAACACATATAAACTGACTTTTCCTGCTTTACCATAAGGTAAACTAATTGCCTGAAATTGTTCATTTTCATAATATTTGTAGTTACCACTTTGTGACATCATTGAATGTTGTTTTTGCGTGCCATTACTCAGAAAAAATTGATGTTCAGCAGTTTGATTTTTGTCGAATTCCTTAGTCCAATTACCTTTAAAATAGATGGCATTAACTAGGAACAGGGCTTGTTCTGGGGGAATTTTTTCAACTATTTTACTAATTTTGCCACGTGTATTTTGATTTACCCAGCTATTAATAATATTAGGTGCATCAGCATCAGCAAAATTTAAATTTGTTACCTGTGCCTTGTAAAAATTTCGATTTCTTTGTAAGAAATCAGGCTTTAAGTTAGCATCTTGATTTGCCCAAAGAGAATTAGCAATATTTAATTGTACATTCTCGTCAGGATTTTCTAACAGAGTTCTCAGAGTAGCGTAATTCTGATTAATTCTTTCTAAACTGATGTTTTGTAATTCCAGCGTCTTTGCCATTGCTTGTTTAGTGCTACCATCAGCACCGTTGTAAGTCATAGCCAGAGCGATCGCCACACTAGAAGGTGAAACAAAGACATTTTTTGCGTTGTCTGTGTTAATTTGTGAAAATAGCTTAAAACCAAACTTAGTGTTAGCCGCAATTAATTGTGTATCAGGTTTTACGGACTTTTGGCTAATAGGTTCTGCTGCATCAACGATGGGAGAAGACATATCAATAGAGTTAGCATTACCAGTAGCTTGACATCCTATCATCCCCAGTAAAACAACGCTAGCAGCAGCAAGGACATAACGTCTTCCTAAACGCACAGCATAACGTCTTTGCAAGAAATTTCCGCTCTGATTACTAAATTTTTGCTTCATTTTGCCACCATAATCACCACAATCCGTATTATGACTATGGCATCTAGAGTAAGACAAGTATGATGCGGTTACGATTTTAGTAACAGTACGTGGAGTGCTGAGTGCTGTGTGCTGTGTGCTGTGTGCTGTGTGCTGAGTGCTGTGTGCTGTGTGCTGTGTGCTGAGTGCTGAGTGGATAAAACAGTAAACTATCACTGCATTTTCCCTACTCCCTTCTTCTTCCCCTACTCCCTACTCCCTTCTTCTTCCCCTACTCCCTACTCCCTACTCCCTACTCCCTTCTTCTTCCCCTACTCCCTTCTCCCTTGTTAAAATAAACAAGTAAACAACATTTAGAGGTAGTGTAATGTCAACAGACGCTACCATACAGTATCAATACGCTGTATCACCGCAAAACCTTGATTATCCTGATTCGGAACCATTTTTCCCTCCGGATGGGGATGACTTAATTTCTGATGATGGGGAACCTTTGGAAAGTAATCGACACCGTATAGCCATGAATGCTCTGATTGACTCCACAACTCAGCATTTAGGCGATCGCCAGGACTATTTCACTGGCGGTAATATGTTCATATACTTTAGTAGTCACCAAGTAAAAAATAGAGATTTTCGAGGCCCGGACTATTTTGTAGTCTTTGATGTAGATGGTACAAAATCTCGCAAAAATTGGACTATTTGGAGTGAAGATGGACGTTATCCTGACATCATCGTAGAACTGATGTCTGATACCACTCGCAATATCGATCTAAATGAGAAAAAGAAAATATATGAGCGTACATTTAAAACACCCTACTATTTTGTCTACGATCCGTTTGATCCTGAATCATTACAGGGATGGAAATTAGATGCTCACCAGCGATACCAACCGATCCAACCTGATGAACGCGGTTGGTTATGGTGCGAATTACTAGGTGTATGGTTAGGAATCTGGGAAGGACAAATTTGCCGTGAACCTCCCAGTGAAAATTGCTTTTGGTTAAGATTTTATGACCAAGAGGGAAATTTAATACCCTTACCTAAAGAGCTAGCAGAAGCAGAGCAACAACGAGCAGAGCAGGAACGACAACGAGCAGAGCAGGAACGACAACGAGCAGAGCAGGAACAACAACGAGCAGAGCAGGAACGACAACGAGCAGAGCAGGAACAACAACGAGCAGAGCAGGAACAACAACGAGCAGAGCAGGAACGACAACGAGCAGAGCAGGAACGACAACGAGCAGAGCAGGAACGACAACGAGCAGATGAACAACAGCGTCTGCGAGAGGAACTGTTACAAAAATTAATGGATAAAGGAATTAATATTGATGAACTTTAGCACAAGGTAAAGAAAGCATTCTGCAGGTCAAATATTTATTAGCGGTTAGCTTTTAACTAAAAGCTAACCGCTAACTGCTAAACACTCCTAAGAAAGACAGGGAAAAGGCAACAGGGAACAGTTAAGATGTGTTTCTCCCGTATTTTACTAGTAGCTAAAAGCCGCCAATCGCTAAACACTCACATCTAATACTCGTACCAAGAAACCCCATTTATCCGCAGTTTCTTCAATAATCTTAGCTGTGGGTTTACCAGCACCATGACCAGCCTTAGTCTCAATTCTAATTAATACTGGCGGATCACCAACGTGGGCAGCTTGCAAAGCAGCAGCAAATTTGAAACTATGGGCAGGAACCACGCGATCGTCATGGTCAGCTGTAGTAATCAGTGTCGCAGGATAAGTTGTACCTGATTTGAGGTTATGTAATGGAGAATATGCATACAACGCTTTAAACTCCTCTAAATTTTCTGGCGAACCATATTCAGAAGTCCAAGCCCAACCAATGGTAAATTTATGGAAGCGCAACATATCCATAACACCAACTGCTGGCAGAGCAGCACCAAATAAATCTGGACGCTGAGTCATGCAAGCACCTACTAATAAACCACCGTTACTACCACCGCCAATTGCTAGTTTGGCAGGTTTTGTGTATTTACTGGCAATCAACCATTCAGCCGCTGCGATAAAGTCATCAAATACATTCTGCTTATTGAGCTTCATTCCAGCAGTATGCCATTCTTCACCATATTCACCACCACCACGAATATTTGGCATTGCATAAACACCACCCATTTCCATCCACACCAAATTACTTACAGAAAAACCAGGTGTCATGGAAGCATTAAAGCCACCGTATCCGTGAAGGTAAGTAGGATTATTACCATCAAGTTTAATCCCTTTTTTATGGGTAATAAACATTGGTATTTTAGTACCATCTTTGCTTTGATAAAAAACTTGCTTTGTTTCGTAATTTTCCGGATTAAAATCAACCTCTGGTTTCCGGAAAAGGGTACTTTTTCCAGTTACCATATCGTAGCGATAAATAGTTCCTGGTGTAGTAAAGCTGGTAAAACCATAAAAAGTTTCAGTATCATCACGCTTACCACGAAAACCACCTGCTGAACCGAGTCCAGGTAATTCTACTTCCCGAACAAATGCACCTTGCAAATCAAAAATTTTGATTTGACTATGAGCATCTTTCAAGTAATCAGCAACAAATTGTTGATTAATTATGCCCACACCTTCTAAAGTTTCAGCAGATTGTGGGATGACTTCTTTCCATTCACTCTTGGCTGGATTTTTCGTATCAATTGCAATGACTCGTCCCCGTGGTGCATTTAAATCTGTGCGGAAATAAAACACATGATCGTCATTATCAATGAAACTGTAATCTGCTTCAAATTGACTAATTAATTCTTGTACAGGAACATCCTCTGACAGCATATTCAAATTAATTGAATCAGCTTCATCCTTCGTTCCTGCGGTCAAATCTTTATAAAAAAGCAAATTCTTCGGATCGGTTCCCAACCACACAGAAATAATTAGGTAACGTCCATCTTCTGTAACATAGCCATTAAATCCCCATTCTTTCTGGTCAGGACGATGGTAGACTAATATATCCTGAGATTGTGGTGTACCCAGTTGATGATAGTAAAGTTTTTGGTTGTAGTTTACGTCTTCTAATTTACTTTTCTGATTAGGTTCATCGTAACGACTGTAGAAAAATCCTTTACTATCATGTGTCCAAGACGCACCAGAAAATTTAATCCACTTGAGTTGGTCTTGTAAATCAATACCCGTTTCAACATCCCGTACTTTCCATTCTTGCCAGTCTGAGCCAGAAGTTGATAAACCGTATGCTAACAATTTACCATCTTCGCTGATAGATATTCCTGAAAGAGCAACAGTACCATCTTCTGAAAGTTTGTTCGGGTCAAGTAAAACTTTGGGTTCAGCGTCGAGAGTTTTCAGGGTATAAAGAACGCTTTGATTTTGTAATCCGTCGTTTTTGTAGTAGAAATATCTCTCTCCTTCTTTGAAAGGAATACTATACTTTTCATAATCCCATAGTTTAGTCAGACGCTGCTTGATTTTTTCTCTAGTAGGAATTTCCTGAAGGTAGCTGAAGGTGACTTTGTTTTGAGCTTCAATCCAAGCTTTTGTTTCCTTTGAATCAGGATTTTCTAACCAACGGTAAGAGTCTGTAACTTCTGTACCGTGATAGTTATCTACTTGTTGACTTTTGTTGCTGGTTGGGTAAGTCAGACGTTTTGCAGAAAGCATAGTTGCAGATGATAATTTGTCTACATGATATCTATTGGCTTGCTGTGCTACAGCAGGAGCTAGGAAGAATTTACATATCAAAATTGTGATCAGTAATGTAATCCAAAAGCGACTTGACCTTGAAAGCATAGATAGGGAACAGGGGGAAGAAGAAGGGAGTAGGGGAAGAAGAAGGGAGTAGGGAGTAGGGAGTAGGGAGTAGGGGAAGAAGAAGGGAGTAGGGAAAATGCAGTGATAGTTTACTATTTTATCCACTCAGCACACAGCACACAGCACTCAGCACACAGTACTCAGCACTCAGCACACAGCACTCCGCACACAGCACACAGCACTCCGCACACAGCACACAGCACTCAGCACACAGTACTCAGCACTCAGCACTCAGCACTCAGCACACAGCACACAGCACTCCGCACACAGCACTCAGCACTCAGCACTCCGCACACAGCACCCCTTACTCCCTACCCATTACTAATAACTAACTTTTCTCCTTTGAGCATCCGACCTGCGGCTTCTAGGAGAGCTTCTTCCAGGTATGGTTTAGTAAAGTAGCCGCTAGCACCTAGTTGGACTGCCATTTGTCGGTGTTTGTCCGCACCACGGGATGTGAGCATAGCAATAGGTAAATGGTTAAGGCTTGGTTCTTTCTGGATGCGGGAGAGTAGTTCTAGTCCGTCACAACGTGGCATTTCAATGTCACAAAATACAATATCGCAAGGCAGACCAGAACGAAGTTTATCCCAAGCTTCTTGACCATCACGGGCTTGTTCTACACGGTAGCCAGCTTTGTTGAAAGTAAGGGACAATAGCTCGCGGACTGTAATTGAATCATCAACTATCAGTACAGTTGGGTCAATCTTAGTACCAGCAGTGTCGGAAGGATTGGAGGTAATTTTTTGCTGCTCCAGGATACTAACACTACTCTTAGAAGTACGTCCCCCTTGGAAGATGTCAATAATTTCTAATACATCAGCAATAGGCATAATTCTACCATCCCCAAGGACTGTAGCGCCAGCGACGCCGATAGGTTTGGGTGCAGGGCCTTCAAATTGTTTAATTACAATTTCTTGTTCGTTTAACACTTGGTCTATCTGTAGGGCAATAAATGTACTTGCCGATCGCACTACAACTACAGACACCATATCATCATCACGGTTCCCACCATAAACGTTACCACGACTAAGTTGGCGGTTAAAGGTTAAAAGCTCTTTCAATGGTTTAAATGGTAACTTAGTATCTCGCCAAGAAATAAATTGATGTCCCTCAGAGTCTTGTTGGATATTCTTGAGTGGGATATCAAGAGTGTCTTCTACACCATCCATAGGGAAAGCAATTCTGGCTTTATCAGATACACAACACAAAGCTTTACAAATACTTAAAGTTAATGGTAAACGAATAGTAAAAGTAGTACCTTTATTCAGTTTAGAGTCAGTATTAATTGTGCCACGAATTTCACTGATACTAGAACGTACCACATCCATACCCACACCACGACCAGCTAATTCATCCGCTTGATCTTTGATACTAAAGCCAGGTTGGAATAATAAATCATACACATCCAAAGGCGACATCGCTTTAGCTTGTTCTTGGCTAATCATGCCGATTTTTAGAGCTTTAGCTTTGACTTTATCTGAATTTATCCCCGCTCCATCATCACTAACTGAAATTATTGTTTGGTTTCCTTGGTGGAAAGCACGCAAAGTAATAGTTCCTACAGGTAACTTACCTGCTGCTGAACGCACCTCAGGAGTTTCAATTCCATGAGCGATCGCATTATTTAGCATATGAGTTAATGGGTCGGTAAGATGCTCTAAAATCATTTTGTCAATCAAAGTATCTCGACCCTCAATCACCAATTCCACTTGCTTCCCAGACTTAATGGCATTATCTCGCGCTCCACGCTGTAAACGGTCTGTAACTTGAGCAAAAGGTACCATTCGCGCTCGTGTTAATCCTTCTTGTAACTGAGTAGTAACTTGTCTAAATTGTCGGGCCACACGTTCGGTTTCTTCAGTCACAAAATCAATATCACTCGCTGATTCCCGTACACGGACAATTAATTCAATCATTTCTTGGGATAAAGTATGGAAAGGTGTAAACCGATCCATTTCTAATTCTGAAAAACCTCTGTCTGTATCTGGATGGGGAGTGAAAGCCTCTCGATTGTTACGACTGGCAAGTAAAGATGCTTCCAATAGCGATCGCTCGTACAATTCTTGCATTCTGGCACCCACATCTGAAAGCTGCTGCACTTGAATTAATAAATTGTCTAACGATTGACGCTGCCGTTCTTGGTCTTCCTCTAAAGTATTACGATTTACTACTAACTCTCCAACTAAATTGCTCATGTCGTCCAGATGCTTGACTGGAACTCGCATTGTTTGCTCAAATTTTGCTGTCCGACGATTTTTATTATTGTTAGACTTTCCCGTGGATGCGAGCGTATTATCAGATCCCAACAACTTCTCTAAATCGCTAAAATCTTCTTCTAAACGATTTGTATTAGCATCTGGTATTGGGACATCCAAATCTATCCCTAACATTGCTTCTAAATCAGCAAAATCATCTTGTGGTGGAGATGGTTGAGATTCTAACAATGCTTCTAACTGAGCAAATTCTTCCGGAATATCAGCATAATTTTCTTGAAATTCTGGTTGAGATATTTCATCTATCTCCACATTCGCCAATAGTTTAGTTAAATCAGTTGGTTCCTCATCTGTATCAACTGTAACAGCTTCGTTTAAAGATAATTCCGTATTAAAAGACTCATCTAACTCAGGTGTTAGTATTGGTATACTTTCTTCTACGATTAAATCAATCGGTGATTCGGCTGATTCTATACTTAACTCATCTAACTCAGGTATTAGTATTGGTATACTTTCTTCTGCAATTAAATCAATTGGTGATTCGACCAAATCTATACTTAATTCATCTAACTCAGGTGTCAGTATTGGTATACTTTCTTCTGCAATTAAATCAATCGGTGATTCGACCAAATCTATACTTAAATCATTTGAATCATTGATTTCTAATCCAGTATTGTCAATGTCTAATGTATCAACTAGTATTGGATTTTGTATATCATCAGAAAATAAGTCTATATTTTGATTTAATACCTCCAATGACCCATTAAAATCATCGACTGAATTAGACGTGAATTCTGGAGTCAACTCTAAAGCTTCTGGAGGTAATGCACCCTTACTACCCGAGTAGGAAAGACTAGCATTTTGTTGGGAAGTAGAAATTTCCTCCTCAGATTCACGCTCATTAGGTACTTGAACATTATTTTGCTCATCCACCTCCACATGAAAGTCAGTCGGAAACTGCTGTACAGTATCCTGACTTTCGGATGTGAACTCAGCAAAGAAATCATCTTCCTCAGTAGATGGGAAGATTAAATCCAATTGTTCTTCCTGAGGAGAATCAATGTCTAATTCCAATTCCAAATCTACAGGTGAAATATGATCTGGACTTTCTGCAAAAAGTTCACCTGTTTGCGCTGCTGCAAATAAACTTTCCTCAAGAGCTTTGGCGACATCAAGTTCAACGCGAGTATCTAACCGTGGTTTAATTTCTGTTTCTTGTTCCCAGAAGTTACTTAAATCATCTTCTACTAAAGGTGATTCAGAATCTCCGGTAGAAAATGTATCAAAAATATCTATTTTTGGCTCAACAGGTATTGATATTTCTTCTGTAAAGTCAGGTAAAAAGCTTTCTATTTCTAAATCATTATCCGGTGCAATTAGTTCTAACTCTTTTTTTGTAATTTCATCTGGTAGTAGGGTATCTTGGTCAAACAACTCATCCAGATTACTGACAGTAATTTTATCTGATGTATCTTCAAAAAAATTATCTAGACTGTTATCTATTGGAATCAATAAGTCTAAATCTTGTTGTGTAATTTCATCTGATGGTGGTGTATCTTCCAGAAATAATTCATCTAGACTACTAATACTATTAACAGTTAGCTGCATCGGTGAAGCAACTTTAATTTGAATTGCTTCTGAAGGGAATGTAAGTTTGCTTAAATCAGTGACTTCCTCTATATGTTCCTGTGTCTCTGTATCATATATTTCGGTAATATTTGTAGTAGAAGTGTGTTGGTCTGATTCTTCATCAATAAAATCATCACCAAATAACTGCAATATAGTTAAATCACTAGTTCCAATATTAGTGATTTTGCTTGGATCGTTGGCAAATTCATCATCTATTAAAAATAAGTCAGTATAATCGCGTTCGTATGCTTCACTAGTACTTTCAGATACAGAGTCAGTTAATTTTTCAGGAGTGCTATCTACAACTTGTTCTTGTTGCCAATTTTCATCTAATTCTGGTGTCTCACCTTCAAATAAATCAGCGAGAGTATTTAATTCTGCTATCCCTACCTCTGGCCCATGCGGGTCTAAATTAGTAAGGTCAATTTCCGATTCTTCATCGTGATTATTTTCTATATTTAACTCAGATAAATTATGAACTAAATCTTCTTCAGGTACATCTACAGGTTCTATATTACTTACATCTTCTACTACAGCGTCTGTATTTTCTGGGGTATCTGAAGATATTTCTAATAATTCAATTTGGATGCTGATCGCTTGCAATTGCTGACTAATAGTAATTTCATCTTCTTTACCCGCGATCGCTAACTCCAAAGATTTTTTGATATCGGTGATTACTACTTTCGCTAAAGTCAGGAAACTGTTTTCAGGATTAGCGATCGCGTTATTCACAACGTCACATAAATTACACCAATTTGATAAATTATTTTTTCTACCTGCACAAGCTAACTGCTGACAGCAAATTTGCAGATTTTGCCGACTTTCTGTAGTTGCGGGTTGCTTAAATAACTGCAACATTTCCCGCAAAATTTGCAATACCTGGTTTTGAAAATCGTTCCAATTTATTTGTGGAACTTCTGACACCAACACCACAGGTGTTGGTGCAGTAAACGCATTCTTGGGGATTGCACCACCACTTTGCTCGATCAGCATTTGTAAATGCTCATTCAGCCATTGAAAAACAGGTTCTGTTTCTGACATCAGAGTACTTGCTGCTTCCTCCGTCAAACCGAATGGTCCTTGGAGATGCTCCAGAAGAGCTTTCAAAGTGTCAGATACACCTAAAAACAAAGATTCTAACTTTTGGTCAACTTTAACTGGTTGTTCTTTTAAGACTTTAAAACAATCTTCCAAGCGGTGAGCAGTACGCTGGATGCTACTCAAACCAAGCATCGCAGCTCCTCCTTTAATAGAATGAGCCGCTCGGAAGACTTCGTTGACCATTTCCGAGTCGTCTAGAGTACCTTGGAGATTTAGCAAACCCTGCTCAATTGTATTTAAGTGGTCTTTTGCTTCCTCAATGAAGTAACCCAAAATGCGCTGTTGTTGTTCTGCCAGCATAATTAAAGGTAAAAGGTAAAAGTAAAAAGGTAGAAGAAAAGAAAGAAGTAAAAAAGGTAGAGGAAAATAAACAGGTAGAAGATAAGGGATAAAAGTATATTTCTTTTGCCTTTTACCTTTTACCTTCTACCTTGATTCAGCAGTTTCTACTCGGAAACGTTCCACCGAAGCAATCAAGTCGCGGGATACACCCACCAAGTGTTGCAACGCTCCAGAAACTCTTTGAGCTTCTTGGGAGGTTTCTTGGGCAGTTAACTCTACAGATTGCATAACCTGAGCAACAGCGCGGGAAGTATCTGTTTGTTCCACAGTGTCTGTAGTAATAGAACGCACCAGTATATCGATCCGATTGGCAACTTGGATGATATTTTCTAGCGATCGCTTAGCTTCTTCCGCGAGTTTTGTTCCTTTGATTACCTGCTGTGTACCTTCTTCCATTGCGGTCATTACTGAGCCGGTTTCGCTTTGAATTTGCATCACGATTTGTTCTATTTCTTTGAGAGATTTGGCTGATTTATCTGCCAACTGACGGACCTCATCAGCAACAATGGCAAACCCCCGACCAGCTTCTCCGGCTCGCGCAGCTTCAATAGAAGCATTAAGTGCGAGTAAATTTGTTCGGGAGGCAATTTGAGAAATCAAAGCCACAATCTTAGAAATTTCTTGAGATGATTCTGCTAAACGTTTGACTTTACGGGTTGTTTCAGCTACTGTTTCTCGGATTTCTAAAATACCAGCTACAGTATTTTCTACCGCTTCTCCACCTTTAAGAGCGATCGTACTAGCATCACGAGCAACAATTTCTGCCTCCCTAGCTGCTTCTGCTACCCGTTGGATCGAGTCTGTCATCACTTGTACAGAATTTAAAGTCACAGCCAACTCTTCCGCTTGGCGCAGTGCATCACTAGATAATGCTCTAGCGAAAGTTTCAGAATTAGTCGCACCTTTTGTTACTTCCCGTGCAGCAACTTTCACCTGTTGGACAATATCCCGTAAGTTCTGAATTGTTAAGTTAAAAGCGTCAGCAACCGCACCAAGTACGTCTGCTGTCACCTCTGCTTGCACCGTCAAATCTCCTCGGGCGGCTCCTTCCACGTCATCTAGTAAGCGAATTACCTGACGTTGTAAGTTTTCTTTAGCTTCTTCTTGTTCGTCTGCTTTGCGTTGCGCTTCATTGGTAGTTGTAAAAATTACCCGCGCCATCTCGTTAAAGCCCGCAGCTAATTGTCCTAATTCATCTTCAGAATATACTGTGGCTTGGGCATTAAGATTTCCTTGACGTACCGCATCAAATTGTGTTTGCAAATCTTTGGTGGTGCGGCGAATTTGTTTGAGTGTCAAAGCTCCCATAAAACCCGCAGAAGCAGAACCAGAAACTAATGCAGCTAAAGCCATTGCCCAACCAGTATTGCGTACACCTTCTCGTTGCTGGGGTGCAGCAAAGTTACTAGCCGTAAAACTGACGAAAGCCACAACAATTGCTGAAACTACCCCTACTGTACCAGCGATAAATAAAGGTTTACTATCTAGAGGAGCATTTTCCAAAGGTGCTAGTAAGCCTTGCTCAACAGAAACGTTAGCTTCAACGCTTTTAACATCTGTTTGTGTAAAAACTGGTACAGATTCTTGGGAGCCAGTGATACTAAACAATTCATCATCACGTTCACTAGCTTGGGGTGTGGGAGGTATCTCAGCTTTCTTGCGTGATGCAGTCTTAGTATCAATTTGTTGTGAAGATGGCACTGCTTCACTATGGTTAGAACTCCCACCTGTAATTTCAAATCCAGGAATGTTACCTAAATCATCAAATTCATCAAAGTCGTCTAAAAACTCAATATTATTGCTTTTAGAAAGATTACCACTGAGTAGAGTATTCGTATCTTCGTTGGAGTTAAAGGTATCTGAGCCAAAAGCCGACTCAAAAGCTTCAAAATCAAAGCTGTCATCAATATCAAGATTATTCTGAGGTGTTGAAGCTAGGTTGTATTGTTGTTCATCTAAAGTAAAAGTACTATTTAAAGAACTTTGGGAAAATTTATCTTGGGCAGTATAGTCAAAAGAATTTACTGTGGCATTAGTTGTTAGTCCATCTCCCATCACCAAAGTTTCATCATCTGTACTTTGGATAGTGATGTCAAACTCTTTCAGGCTTTGTGTTCCTATACTATTGCTTGGAGGTAAATCAATTTGTGTAAATTTACTAGCACTAGGACTACTATCAGATCCTAATTGGCTAAAAGAAGTTGTATTTTTTGGCTCAGATTTATTATCAACCTCTAAAATATCTTCTTGCCAAAAAGAAGGCATCATCGATTCACTGTCTTGTGGGTCAGTATCACTAGCAAAAGGATTATCACCCAAAGAAGCTGGTAACTCAAATACAGTGCTGTCTGTGGGCATATCAAATGGACTCACCAAAGATATTTCTTCGACTTCCTTGTTACCAAAAGGATTTGAGTTGAAGTTATTATCTTCAGGTGATTTGATTGCTTGCTGGTCATTTACCTTATGAACTTCATTGGGTTGTTGGTATTGATGGATATTGGATAAACCATTCTTGGCAAAACCAATGATTTCTTGTTCGTCAGTTAACTTCAATACCTTTTCATATTCAGTACTTGCTACATCGTAGCGTTGTAAAACGTAATACACATGACCTCTTAGCAAATGAGCATTGGGGTCATCAGGTAGATTTTGCACCACTTGGTCGATTAAAGTGGCTGCTTGTTCATAATTTGCTTGCACGTAGGCTTCATAAGCCTGCTTGTAAGTATTCTGGTAATCTTCTATACTAGCTCCCATTTCCTGTCTCCCAATTTCATCCTGCCCACCTAGCACTCCGCAAAATTGCCATTTGGTCTAGCAACCGCAAAGACTTTCCAGCGCCTAAAAACCACTCTCCCCGCAAAAAGGGAGCCATGGTATCTGGCACATTTTTTGGTGCTACTAGATGCTGTACATCCAGCCAATCCATACCGCCGATTTCGTTGACAGCTAAGCCAACTATTGTGTCTTGTTCTTCGACAGCAATAACTGGCATTTCGGCGCGATCTGTATTTAACGGAGTTGCTTCCCCAAGAAATTGACCCAAATCAGCCACCCAAATTACTCGACCTCGTAGGTTTAGAGTACCCAAAAGTAAAGGAGAAACATTAGGAATTGGGGTAATTCTATCAGGACTAAGTTCAATTACCTCCCGGATACCGGTGGCTGGTAGAGCAAACTCCTGATGTGAGGGAATGTAGAACCGTAAGTGTAACTCACCTTCTGGACTTTCTACTTGTAAATCCGGACGAAAGTCGTCTTGTGTGCTACCTCCTAGAAAATCTGGTTTTGTAACCATAATTTTTCATTTATCCTCGCAGCAGTTGTTTAACTGTTCCTACCAACTCGGTTGGTTGAAACGGTTTAGCAATATAGGCGTCTGCACCTTGTTTCATACCCCAGTAGCGATCAAATTCTTCACCTTTGGAAGAACACATTACTACAGGGACATTTTGGGTTTTGGGGTCAGATTTCAGTCGCCGACAGACTTCGTAACCGTTCATCCGGGGCATAACGATATCTAATACCACTAAGTCCGGACAAGTGCTTTCTATTGCCTCTAATGCTTCTACTCCATCGCTAGCATGAGCGACTGTTAAGCCGCTTGCTTTCAGAAGGTCTGTAATCATCTCCCTCTGCGCGATACTATCTTCCACAATCAAGACTGTACTCATATAACGCCTATCTACCTCAGTAAATGTAGATGTCCCCACGTGGAACATTCCCTGACTTCCCCAAAAGCATTTAGTGTATAAATTAATTCTATTCCTTCATCAACTTAAATAGATTATGACCTTTTAATGGTTCTAACTTATTCTGTGATAATATTTTTTACTCCATATTGACGAGGATCAACAAGTCTTATATGGTTTTTCGCAGACGAAAGTATAGTGTAATTGACATATTTCTTTACTAACATTAATAACTCAGTAGCCTGAAATGGCTTGGTTAGATAGTCTGTAGCTCCTACAATTTTTGCTTTGGCACGATCGCTAAATTTATCTTCACCTGCCATCATAATAATTGGTATATAACGAAATACTTGGGAGTGTCGTAACATCACGCAAAGTTCATACCCACTTAATTCAGGCATAGTAATTTCACATAGAATTAAATCTGGGCGACTTTGAAAAACACTACTCAGCGCTTCTCGTGAATTTGTGAAGGCGATCGCTTCATAACCTTGTGGTTGTAATATGGATTTTACTGTTTCACAAATACTTGCTGCATCGATACAAGCAACTTTTATCTTCTGATTAACTTGTAATCCGTTATCTGCTACACGTGATTCTTTAGGGCATGAACGCAATAAATGCATCCACCCTTGTTCTACGTACGGATATATTGCTTTGGCTACAGTTAGTATATCTCGGTTGAGATAGCGAGCTAATTGACGCAAGGATGTTTTACCATCAGCCCAATACTGTAGCTTACTAACTGTTGCAGAAGGCAAAGACGAACGTAATTGGGCCAAATCATCCAAAACCGGAAATTGTTCGGGAGATTGAATATAAGGATATAGTTGTTTCCACCCTTGCAGTTGCTTAATAATTTTGGTAAGTAAAGGAACAATATGCAAACTAGTCAAGTGTGGCATTAATACAAAATCAGTCTGAAATGTAAAATTACCCTGGTGTAAGCTCAACACATCAAACAAAGTTTCTTGTATCAAGCCATGAATCACAGTTCTAGCTATTTGAGGATTGATGAAATTTTGTTGTAAAAGCGTCCAGATATAGCCATATTCTGGCGTATACAAGGAAGTTATGGAAGCTAATTGCCCCTCCTTTACTCCCATTTGAACTCGGTAAGGACGTAAATAATCCTGTATCTGAGATAAATCACTGTCGCTACCAGCAGCATAAATAATTTGACCATTGAGAAAAAAAATTAACCAAGACTGTTGTGTATTACTATCTTCCACAAATAGTAGCCCAGTCCGCTGACCGATGTGAATCAAGTGCAGAATGCTACGGATATCAATTTCATTTAAATTTCCCTGCATTAAATAAAAAACACTCCTTATCACCCCGCTAACACTCTTTGTTAATTTTGCCCACTAAAGAAGGAAAAAGGTAAAAAGAAGAAGGAAAAAGGAAAAAGGGAGTAGGGGAAGAAGAAGGGAGTAGGGAAAATGCAGTGATAGTTTACTGTTTTATTCACTCAGCACTCAGCACCCAGCACTCAGCACTCAGCACCCCTACTCCCTAAATATAAAGCTAGTAATAACACGGTAGTCATTCTCACTAATATCAGTACAAAATGTAAAAATGCAATTCAGTCTATAAATAACCAAGCGTAAATAAAACGCTTGTATAAATAGTCTTATCT
>Ga0224723_1000417_pt1 | contig 29226 bp, 27 predicted proteins | sample Balambano_FR2_Me_FD_161647 | JGI IMG/M metagenome (GOLD analysis project Ga0224723, IMG submission 161647) | Freshwater sediment microbial communities from Lake Towuti, South Sulawesi, Indonesia - Balambano_FR2_MetaG | ecosystem: Environmental > Aquatic > Freshwater > Lake > Sediment | place... | reverse complement strand
CTTTGGCTTGGCAGGGTTACTATGGGTAGTCCCTCATCCCGAGATTCTGGCTTACTTGCCAGCCGGACAAACGCTGTTCCAATGGAGCATGGCTGGAGGCGGGGTTGGCTACATTCTTCTAGGTGCAATGGCTGTAGCCCTTTATGGGTACCGCACCCTAGGGTTCAGGGCTGTTGCTACCTTCGCGATTGCAGCCATTGGCATTTCCCTATCCAGTGAGCTATTGGGCACCAGCACGGGCTTCCCCTTTGGCCATTACAGCTATCTCAATGGTTTGGGTTACAAGGTATCAGGGCTGGTTCCCTTTACTATTCCGCTCTCATGGTTTTATCTGGGTTTATCCTGCCTGTTACTGGCCCGTAGTGGCTTAAGCGCCTATGCCTCACCCAGCCAACCATCCCGTCCCAGCTATGGCTGGCTGCGCGCTTTGGGTTCCATTCTGCTGGGTTCGGTACTGCTAACCTCTTGGGATTTTGTATTAGACCCGGCCATGAGCCAAACGGCCCTGCCATTCTGGTACTGGCATCAACCCGGTGCATTCTTTGGTATGCCCTATCAAAACTTTGCGGGGTGGCTGGGTACGGGCGTCGTGTTTATGGCCGTGGGGATGGCTGTCTGGCATCAATTCCGCCTGCTGCCCGAGCAGCCTCAGTCGGTTACGGTACCGCTTGTGGTTTACACGGCCAACTTTGCCTTCGCTCTGGTCATGAGCCTGGCCGCTGGATTCTATGTGCCGATTGTCATGGGCCTGGTAACAGGTCTGATCCCGGCGTTGCTGTGCTGGCGGGCCGCTAATCAACAGGGTTCTGCCTGGCCTGATAAGCAAGGTAGCTTGTTAACTCAGCCCCTCGAAGCGCCTCTGACTGCGGCTAAAGTTGTCCTTAAATAAAAGGCCAGGGAGATCGTTTTGCGGGCTGAATTGGTGTCTACGTTTCCATGGCTGAGTTGTTTGGCTGTCATTCTGTTAATGTGGCAACTGCCTATGATGGCGGTGCTGCTCTCCAGATTGGCACTAGGGCCTTTTCGGAAGCCGCCCTTAAAGCCTAAGTCAGCTACTCTAGCTCAGTTGGGCACAGTTTCAGTCGTAGTGCCCACCCTCAACGAAGCCATGCGGTTACGGCCCTGCCTGGATGGGTTGACTCGTCAAGGCTACGAAGTGCGAGAAGTCTTGGTCGTTGATAGCCGCTCTACGGATGGTACTCAGGCATTGGTGGCCACTTACCAGCATCACGACCGGCGCATTCGTTTGTTGACAGATGATCCGCTACCGACTGGGTGGGTCGGTCGGCCTTGGGCTTTGGATTACGGGTTTCGTCATACTTCTCCAGCTAGCACCTGGGTGTTAGGCCTCGATGCTGATACCCAGCCTCAACCTGGGCTGGCGGCGGCCATAGCCGCGGCTATGGAGCACGAGAACTACGACCTGGTTTCTTTAGCGCCCCAATTTATTCTCAAAACCGCAGGGGAGTTTTGGCTGCAACCGGCCCTGCTTATGACGCTGGTGTATCGCTTTGGCCCTGCGGGTGGCGCTAGCGCAACACCCCAGCGGGTGATGGCCAACGGTCAGTGCTTTATGGTACGTCGATCGCTGCTGGCTAGCTTAGACGGCTACCAGTCGGCGAGAAACTCCTTTTGTGATGACGTTACGCTGGCCCGCTATGCGGCGGCTCAGGGAGCGAAGGTAGGGTTTTGGGATGGTCGCCTGCTGTTGCGAGTGCGAATGTATGAAGGTATTGCTGAAACCTGGCGCGAATGGGGCCGCTCCCTCGATTTAAAGGATGCGGCTAACCCAGCCCAAACCTGGTGGGATGTGGCGTTTCTAGCCTTGGTGCAGGGGCTACCGTGGATATTAACTCCGGTACTGCTTGTCCTCAAATTAGGGGAGTTAGAAGACTGGTCCTTACCCCTGCGCCTGCTGCTAAGCCTGAACAGTATTTTGTTGCTGATAAGAGTTGCCATGCAAATTGCAATTACCTCTGCCTACGACTTTACAGGGGCCTCTGAGCGTTGGGCCTTTTGGCTGTCTCCCCTGGCCGACATAGCCGCCGTCACGCGCATTGGGCTATCTGCCTGGCAGCGCCCTACCCAATGGCGGGGGCGGCAGTATCCGTAGGCCATAGGCTAAAGGGGTAACGAGCCAGATTTGAGTTCGTATAGCGAAGATCTTGAGTTACCTCTAGCCCAACCCAGGGCGGTAGAGTAATCTCCTGCATTGCGGAGGTCAATTCCACTTCAGCAATGACCAAACCTTGATTAGCGCCAAAAAACTCGTCTACTTCCCAAACCACCTCGCCAGCAGGAATGCGGTAGCGGTATTTTTCAATCAGGGGCGGCTCGCAGAGCGTATTTAGGATTGTTTCTGCATCAGCCAGGGGGATGGAATATTCAAATTCCGGACGGATTATCCCCACTGCCGGACCTTTGAGAGTTAAATAGCCCTGACTGCCGATAACTCGTACTCGAACTGTGCGGGCATCTTGAGTAGGAATGTAGCCCTGCCGAATCGGCAACCCTGTGGCACCGACCCGCCAACTATCATTGATGACCAAAAATTTGCGCTCAATTTCCTGTCCCATAGAGTGTCCTCACTAGCGCTATCGTTGGTGCAGGTAGAGAAACGCTTCCACAGCCCTAGCACTGGGTTGGGCAGACATAGCCCCTGCCTGGGTGGTAGTAAGTGCCCCGGCTGCACTGGCATACTGCACAGCCGCCTTCAGCAAGTCTGGCTGTTCCAGCACCGTGAGTCCGTGGGTGCAGAGTTGATGCACAAAGCCTGCCAGAAAACTGTCCCCTGCTCCAGTAGTATCTTCACAATCAACAGCAAATGCAGACACGTAGTCCTGAATGCTGGTCGTAGCGTAGTTACAACCAGTTTCACCGGCAGTGACTAGCACAATCTTAGCCTGGTGGAGGGATTGTTTGATGTCTGCGGCCTTAGCAGTTTGAAACAGCCACTGGGCCTCCACTTGATTGAGTTTTAGGATGTCTATCTGGGTTAAGAACTCACGAATTAAACCAGGCGCTAGCTCAGGTTGGGGCCAAAATCCGGGTCGCCAGTTCAAATCCACAACCGTAGTCACGGTTTTCTCCTTAGCCCAGGTTAGGGCCTGGTACATACTCTGCCGCACTGGTGAATAGGCCAGCCCCAGAGTACCCATCACCAGGTAGTTGGCTGTGGCAAACCAGTTTGACGAGATCTGTGTGGGGTCTAGGTGGGCATCGGCAAATTGAGCCGGGTCAGGCTGGCTAAAGCCTACAAAGGAGCGCTCTCCCTGGGCATCTCGCCGTACTAGCACCACTCGCGTTGGGGCCAGAGACGATCGCTGCACACCGTTGCAATTTACCCCAGCCTGAGTCAGTACCGATACCAGACTATCGCCCTGGGCATCCTTACCTAGGCAACCCATAAACCCAGCGGCAATGCCCAGTTTGGCCAGAGCCGCGGCTACGTTAGCCGGTGCCCCACCAGGATAATCAACCCAAAACGGGATTTCAGGATGAGTGCCATCGTAGCGCTCAAAAAGTCGGTCAATCAGGGCTTCGCCCAGGCAAATTACCGTAGGAGCCATAGCACTAAGGCTCAGGGAAACACAGAGCTACCGGCCACCATAGCGCAAAATCGCCCTTTACACACCTAGAGCACAGACCTCAAGTCGTTCAAAGCCTGGTATTAAAACACTCGCCGCAACACATAGTCGGCCATGTCGTGAAGTGCCTGTTGAGCCGCAGAGGAAGGCAAAGACTGCAACCCACTAATAGCTGCTTTGGACTGACTAGCTGCTAGCTCTCGCGATCGCTGAATGCCGCTGCTCTGCTCAACTAGATGAATGGCCTGTTCAAAATCTCCCGCTTCAGAAAATTCTCGCTCAATCAACGTGGCCAAAAAGGGATGCTCCTCCATCGCATAGAGCACTGGGGCCGTCAGATTACCACTCTTCAAATCAGAACCTGCGGGCTTGCCCAGCACCTCATCAGAGCTAGTAAAGTCTAAAATATCATCCACGATTTGAAAGGCCAGCCCCAGATGACGACCATAGCTATAGAGTTCAGTGATGGCTGTCTCTGGTAAATCGCTAAGCACGCCTACGGCCTTGGCACTATTAGCCAGCAGGGAGGCCGTTTTAAAGTAGCTTTTTTCTAAATAGGCCGTTATGGACAAGCTCGTGTCAAAGCGGTTAAGCCCCTGCTGGATTTCGCCTTCCGCCAAATCCATAATCACCTGAGAGAGCAATTTAACTACTCTTAAGTTATCCAGATTGGCCAGGTACCAAGACGCCTGAGCAAACAAAAAGTCTCCGGCCAGGACAGCGACTCGATTGCCAAAGCTGCTATGCACCGTAGGCACCCCCCGGCGAACGCTAGCTTCGTCTACAACATCATCGTGTACCAGACTAGCTGTATGAATCATTTCAGTAATTTCAGCTAAGCGGCGATGCTTGGGTGGAATGTCTTGCCCCGGCAATGTAGCCTTGGCCAGCAGTAGCACAATAGCCGGGCGAATTCGTTTACCTCCAGCGCCAAACAAATGCTCAGCCGCAGCAGAGAGAATTGGATGCCGTGCCCCCACTAGGCCCTTCAAGTTTTGGGTTAACAGGTCAAGATCGGTCTCAACCGGCGCGAAAAGAGAAGTTACTGAAGTCATGGACCACCGACAGGAGCGGTTAAAGTTACGAATTTTTACATAGCCTACCGTTATTCTAAGCTAACCCCAGAGCAAGTGACGGCAACGGCCTGGTTTTTCCCCAGCACTCGCTAGATCGTCACCGTATCACCGCCACCCTAGAGGTAATTATCTACAGCATTTCAGGCCCAGTATATGGGGCTTTGGGCCTCTTCCCTTGCCACAACAGAATAGGGGCTACTGAAACAAATTTCTCTAGTGCTAATTATTTTTCTTCTCTCACAATTAGGACACAGCATGTTAAGATATCAATCAAGAGCTTTCTTAAAAAGCAGTCAAGGTTTCTAGATCTTCCCCTCGGTTGATTTTGGCTGCTCCGGTTCCTGAATGTTTTGTTGGATGATCCAGTTGGGTCTGATTTCTCGTGATAGAGGTCAGGTTTTACTGAGTTATCTGCTTATTTCAATTTAGGTTTGTGACCAGGTTCCTAATACTGTAGGAATCTGGCTGCATATATTATGGCTGTGTTTGTTCGGCACTTTAAATGCTCTCTTCTGGTTTGTGTTCGCCCTTAATCACTGCGCATTTGTCATGGCCACCAATCTGTCCTTAATTATTCCAATTCTCGCAGTTGCCTACCTGGTTTTGATCTACAGCGCGCTGTTGTGGTGGTCTAAACGTTCGGCTCGCTCAAGTCGCACTTAAGGGTTGGTTTCCTCTTCGTCAGCCCACAACTCCATAGCATCTACATCAATAGTAGGGATGGTGTCGTCCTGAAGCCGTGAACCCGAAGGCAGCCCAGCCGTAACATCGGTAACTGTCTCCCGGAGTTGATTGCGAAGACTTCGAGTACGTTTTTTCACACCACCAAGCAAGCGGCCTAAACGATCTTGAGCTTCAGATTGAATCTTCTGGCGGCGCTCTCCAAACCGCTCAGCAATCTGTTCGCCAGTTTGTCGGGTAGTTTCCTTAGCAGCCTCCCAACTGCGCTTGGGGTCGGGCCAATGGTCTAGCGGCAGCGAACCAGGCATTGGCCTAGTGGTCGTAGATGATGGAGGTGGCGTGCCAGCCTCTAGCTGCACAGCCGCAAGCAGATGATCCGCTTCAGCCATCATGCGACGGCGGCCAGTGCTGATGATAGCAATCGGTGAAATGGCGTATAAACCTGGCTGTAGCAGGCTAGACGAGTCAGCCACAAACCGGTACTGCAAAATGTTGCCCGTAGTTGGCTCAAACTGATAATCCGTCAAGTAACCAACCCGATCACCATGGTCAGACCACAGTTCTACCTCCGCCAGTGGCAGGCAGTCTTGTAAGGGGTCTAGGTTGGCCTCTGCCTGCACCCCAGCTCTGAGCACAACCCCATCGCGGCCAATGGAGGCCACCTGAGACCATAAAAACCGACGATTTTGACGCCCCAACAGCCCGCTACCACAGCCCAGACCGCTGACCTGGTGCGTCCGCCCATTGACCCATACTTCAGTAATTGGGCCAAACTCTTCAGCCGTGTCCAAATTAATGGCCAAGCGGTTGATTAAACTACTTTTAAGCATAGCTTGCGGGATGGATTCATCCATGGCAGCACTCCTATTAACCCGAATGGGTTGTCGGTCAGTGGTTCGGACTAAGCGCTTTGGCCTCCCTAAGCCGCAGCGCTCGAAGGTTTTGAGTCTAAAATTTTTCTAACTGATCGAGGCGCAGCCAAATGTTGGGGGTTGGCACATGGCCAAACTTAACCAGAGCATAGTCGTCTTTGATATCTACAATTTCGCCCTTGGTTTCAAATAAATAGGGCGGAAACCGGGGGTCGCTAGCTTTGGCTTCTAAGCTGTTGGTTAATGTTTCGCGCACGGCTCGAACTAAATCACCACGTTTGAGAGCAGCCGCCATAGCGTTTCCTCACTTCTATATTGCTAGCCTACGTTCTTGATTGTACGGTGCAAGAGCGGCGTTGCGGGGCGTTCATCGTTGGCAACAGGGACAGTAGTGGGCAGATCGTCCCGCTAGTTTCAGCCGTCGGATGGGCGTTTGGCAGACTCGGCAGGGTTGTCCTTCTCGGTCGTAAACCCAGGCCACGCCGCCGTAGTTGCCATTAATGCCGTAGATATCGCGGTAGTCGCTAAAGGTTGTGCCACCCGACTCAATGCTGGTGGTGAGTACCTTTTGGATAGCATCATGGAGCCTGCTAAGGCGCTGAAGTCCTAGCCGAGCTGAGAGTGTAGTGGGGCGAATACCACTTAGAAACAGTGCTTCGTCGGCATAGATATTGCCAATTCCAGCCACCAAAGTTTGATCGAGCAGCGCATTCTTAATGGGACGCTGACTGCGGGCCAACTGTTGCCGCAGGTAAGTGGCCGAAAATGCCTCTTCAAAGGGCTCTGGCCCTAGAGACTGTAGCCCCGTGATTACCGCTGCTGGGGAACGATCTGGTGGCACCCACCAGAGCCGACCAAAGGTGCGCTGATCGATATACCGCAGTTCGCGATCGCCGGCTAAAAACATCCGTACTCGGCAGTGAGACACCACAGGCATTGTCGGTTCGACCCACAGCAACTGCCCGGTCATCCGCAGATGCACCCCCAAATACCCGGCGGCTTCTCCACTGGGATAACGCAGTGTTCCCAACAGATATTTTCCTCGCCGCTGCCAGGTTTGCAGGGTCGCGCCTGCTAGCCCAGCCCAAAACTCATTTGCTGTGGCCGGGTAGGCTATAGTGCGGGCTAACAGCACTTCCCCACCTTCAATGGGTCGATTCAACGTGACTCGATTTAGCCCCCGACACACAGTTTCAACTTCAGGCAATTCTGGCACAACAGTTCAAGATTCTGAGAAAAGGCTAAACCTATTTAAGCTAAAAACCCTTGCTACCGTTGCCCCACCCCCTATCTAAACGGCTTTACCGTCTGCAGGAATAGGCCACAGGCTGCAAGGGCTAAGAAAAACCCACTGATTAAGAATGCAAAGCTTGAACCAGGCAGAAACTACTTACCCTTGGGGGCTTCTACTTCTTCCAGCTCAGACAGTGCAAAGTTGTTAGTGTTGATGCCAGAGTAGTTAACTTTGTCAAAGCGCACCACGGCAGGGTACTTAATACCGCTCTGGTCAATGGTGGCAACGGTGCCCACATCTCGGTACCAGTATGACTCTTTACGAAGAACCCGAACCTTAGAACCACGTTCAACCATGAATAATGACCTCTTGAAAATCAAAATATTTAATGACAATCTATCTAACTCTAAGCCACTCCTGGTATCTGCCTTTGGGGCAACACCTAGCCTAGAACCTTGATAGGGTTGACTTCCATGTTGACCAGATTACTACGACTGTTAGGGTCTCGCGGTAGGCAGCGGTTTAAGTTTTATTGCGAGAAGCTTTCGGATCCGATTCTCAGTTTTCCGACGGTCAACCTGGTGGCTGGCCAATCGGATTCTGACAGGGGAGAACTGGTGAGGATGGGTATTAGCTATCGGGTATCTGGCACCTGTCGATTTTTCTCTGGCGAAATCCCAGTGCCTTGGTTCCCTGTCCAGATATTGAGCAAGTAACGCTTAATTAAATAATTGAACCGTCCGTTAATTCCAGATCCGACTGGGCACATTACACCTATCCGCTAGCAGAGCCTTTAAGACTTGTTAGATCATGGTTATGACCCCAGAGACAGCCCACCGTCTGCACCAAAAACTTCCCCACAAGCATAATCATTACGCCCTCAAGGATTTTTTTCAGTTCAATAGCGAGTACGGCACCATTACTGACTGGAATGACACAGTCAATATCCTAACCAGTGAGGATTTCATTATTGGGCTATTAGAAGGGCTGCAGGAAGAAGTGGGGGATGCCTCCGCCGCGATTATGTATACCGTTGGTCTGGAGTGGGGCAAAATTGACTCTCTGCTTTTTGAAAACTGGTTTGAAAAAGAATTTGCGATCAGCCCGCGCCGCGCTAACCTGCTGTTTCTGCTAGAAACCTGGTGGTGGCCCTATATTTCCCAAGGGTGGGGGCGCTGGGAGGTAGACATGAGCGATCGCAAACAGGGTTTCATGTTCATCAACCTCTTCGACTCTGCCGTAGCTCGAACCCTAGGCGATATCGGCAAGCCCGTTTGCCACCTCTATGCTGGACTATTTGCTGGTTTTTTTACCGAAATGGTACGCAAGCAGCTGAGCTGTATTGAAATCCAGTGCTATTCAATGGGCGAAACCTACTGCAAGTTCCTGCTTGGCGGGCGCGAACGCATCGATGCAGCGGCCTTTTGGATGAATGAAGGAGCCAACGCTAGAGATATCGAAAAACGCCTGCGATCTGGAGAGGGGGGGGCATGACCTATCTGACTCGCCGAGCAACCCCAGCCCAAACCGCCCAGCCCTGGCAGCGCGAAACGGTACAGAGCTTTTTTGCTGAATTTCCCTGGCTTGGAGGGCAATTATTTGTTAAGACTGACCCAACAGCCAGCGTAGACACCGAATCATTGCTGAACGCTACAGTAGGCCACTTTTTTGAGTCTTTTCTGTGGGAAGGAAAACCTACCATCGGGATGCCAATTTCGCCTACAGCGACTCAACAATCGGTTGAGACTACAACATCTGACCTCACCCTAGACGATATTTCTAGCCTTTTTGGATAACAGCCATCCAGCCTTCTTTGCCAATCGCTTCGGCTTTTTTGTCTGCCCTGCTAAGGAACTGACCATGACCTTCAAACCCGATAGCTTAATCAATAGCTCTGAGCAGAGCTATCTAGACCCTAGTGAGCTTACTGCACTGAGCCAGTATGTCAGCTCTATTCCTGAGCGCATTGCCGTCTACCGCACCCTACGCGACCAAGAAATTGCCATTATGCAGCCTGTGGCCGATGCGCTACAGCAACACACTCAGGCTTCAGATGCCAGGCTAGAGCAGAGCTTACGCCACGGGCTAATGGTAATGCGCCACGTAGCTATGGCCATGCTGCTAGACGACAACCACTTAGTAGAAGAGCGTCTTAAGGGCTGGTTGCCAGATATCGTTAATGTCCACGACACCCAAACTTTGGATCAACAACTTTTTCAACTCCTTGATCAGCAATTAGGACGGGTATTCAATCCATCCCAGTTGAGTTTGTTGAAGCCGAGTTTAGCTCAGGCCCAAGCGTTGATAGCGGCTTCCTCTGGGCCAAGCCTCCATACCTTTTGACGTTCTTAGTAGTGGATTTGGGAGAGAACTACGCTATGGTTTCAGTTGCAGATTTGCTAGTGGATGGTCGGTTGCCCGGCAACTACTTTGCTCAGGATTTATATGTTCGGGGATCGACAGAATTGGGGTTATTGGAGAACCGGCGGGGAGATCGTCTCTTGGCTATTCCTGAACCACTGCTACAAGCGATTTATACCGGCTTAGAAAAAGAAACTGGCCAAGCCTCTCGACTAGTGCTGTATAACTGTGGCCGTTGGTGGGGCAAAAATTTTTATGCCCGCTTTTGTGAAGAACTGGCAGATTATCATCAGCAACCGCTGGCTAATCTGGCTATGGCAGAGTTTTCGCAAGCTCTCCAACAGTGTTGGAAAACTCACGGCTGGGGACAAATTAAGCTAGACATGACCTATCGGGACCAGGGATTTTTAGAAGTAGACATTTGGCATTCGCCCTTTACCAAAGCTGCCCCGGCCAGCCAGACTCCCTCTGGGGATTTAGAGCGAGGAATTTTGGAAATTTTCTTTAGCCAATTGACCGGGCGTGAGTTGTGCTGCGCTCAAACTAGTTGCCTTTCTAAAGGAGATGACTGCAACCGCTTTATCTTAGGTCTGGAGAAGCGCCTACAGCGGTTGAGCAGCCTGGTAGCCAGCGGCCAGCCGCACTCAAGCATTATGCAAACTCTGATTCAGCAAGGATGATGCCGTAGTGGCTAAAATCCAGCCGATCCAGCGCTCTCAATACCGACTCCTGGGGCTGGTCGGCCACGGGCAATTTGGTCAGGTCTACTGCGCAATTCATCGCCAGACGGGGGCTTTAGTAGCCCTTAAATACCTCCATAAAGATCGCTTTTCGACCCATAAGTTTCTGCGAGAACTGCGATTTTTACTTAGCCTGGAGCATCCTAATATTGTCACCTGCTATGCATTGGAACACGCTGGCAGCGGGCGGCAGTTGGTCTTAGACTACTGCGAAAGTGGCACGTTGAGATCAATCCTAGATAGTGACATAACCTTAACCCTGGAAGAGGCACTGGGCCTTGTCCTGGATATTTTGGCGGGGCTGGAGCATGCTCATCAGCGGGGCATTGTCCACTGTGACATCAAGCCTGAAAATGTTCTTTTGCAACTCACCCCTGGAGGCTGGATCGCACGCATTTCTGACTTTGGTATAGCTCGTCTTAGCCAGGATAGTAAGGAATCAGAAGTTGGGCATAGCGGCTCCCCCGCTTACATGGCCCCAGAACGCTTCTACAATCAGCATCCTACAGCTTCTGACCTCTATGCCGTAGGAATCATCCTATATGAGGTACTGCTAGGTAAACGCCCTTTTTCAGGTACTCCACTGGAGCTTATGGTGGCCCACCTCAACCAGGTGCCTATTATCCCCGATGAGTTACCCGAACCACTCAAAAAAATCGTCGGCACGGCTCTGCAAAAGCTACTACCGAAGCGCTTTCAAAGTGCCCAGGTCATGCGTCAAGCCCTGCTTCAGGTATTAGATCAGCATCAAGCTCAAACCCTCTCTATCAGCACCATTGGTGGCAAGGTGTTGCCCACGGCTAGGCCCGCCCCAGATTTACCCTGGCTTACCATCCCCCATGCGATTGAAGTGATGGGGCTAGCCGAGCTACCCAGCCAAGCTGTTGCTGCCCCCCAGGGGTCTAGCCCTAGCCAGAGTAAACTACTGATTGCTTCCAACCAGGGTCACGTTTGGTTTTACCACTGGCCCAACCACGGCTCCACAGTCTCCCCTGGCCCCACCCAAGGGTTTACGTTGCCTACCCCAGTGCAGCAGTTTGTGCCAGTTCCCCAAGGCGGCATGTTAATTACCGCGACCTCATTACACCTGCTGTCTATGACTCACGGGCTGGGCCGCATTGCCCAGGCTACTGACCCCGTACACACCGCAGTAGCACCCAATGGTCAATGGTTTGCCACGGCTCAATCGGTAGGAGGCACCACTATCGAACTGCTAATTCGGCATTTGAAAAGCCAGCCCAACGAACCGATTAAAATTTCTGCGGCTAGTCAGGTGTCCATTCCTGTAACAGCTAAGGAGATAGTGGCGTTGCTGCCCTTAGACTCAGATCACTTAGTGCTAGTAATGAGCCAGCACCAGCAGACTGTCTTCCATCTGATCACGCGCCGAGGTACTTATGAAGGGTCGCTCTCAGTATCGGTGAAAATCGCTAGTTTGATGGCCACCCTTCGTCCCTATGGCTATGTAGGGCAGGAGATGAATTGCCCTAAGTCACTGCTGGTGATTGACTTAAAACCCTTTCGAGTAATGCGCTATCGAGCCGATATTGTGCCGAAATGGGTATTTGGGAGTGCCTTTGGTTATGGCCTTCTGAGTCAAGATGGGCAGTTTTCACTAATTAACGAGGCCGGACAAATTACTCACCGCCTGACTAATCTGCCTTGCCCAACCGCGATGGTACAGCTTTCTCCCAGCCAGTTTCTCTGGAGCGTGCCTAGCTATGACAGCAGCCGCCTCTACACCGTCGATTTTGCCCAGATGGGATTAGCCACCAATGACGGTTGACCTTTGGTTCCCTGGCAAGTGTTAGAGCCTTTGTCCAATCATTCGGTGGCAACCAATAAAAAACGCCAGAGCAATGCCTGGCGTTAGGGGTGTTGAGGAGTGAACGATTAGTTTTTAGAGTAGTGGCTGGATGTGTCGCCCGCATGTTGCATCTATGTCAACTCTGTGACAATAGTGCACAGACGTTTTTTATGGCCACCCCTGTGACTCAGCCTGATACTCTGCGCACCCTGCTTACTGCCGTTGCCCGTGGACAAGTTGGCCCCGACGACGCTTTTGAGCAGCTTAAATACCTGGAGTTTGAACCCATTGATGACTTTGCCAAGGTGGATCACCACCGCACCCTGCGAACCGGCTTTCCAGAAGTGATTTGGGGACCCGGCAAAACTGTAGACCAGATTGTGCAGATTATGCGCAGTCTGCACCAGCGTAACCCGGTGGTCATGGCTACTCGCATTGAGCCGACTGTCTACGAACAGGTGCGCCAACAGATTCCCACAGCTTTGTATTACGACATGGCTCGAATCTGCGCCTTAGTGCCATTAAACTTAGTGCCTCAATACCCTGGCACCATTGGCGTACTCACGGCGGGTACGGCTGACCTGCCCGTGGCTGAAGAAGCGGCTGTTACCGCTGAACTATCAGGCTTTCAGGTCAAACGACTATCCGATGTAGGGGTAGCAGGACTGCATCGGCTGTTGCACCATCAGCAGCTCCTCCGCGAGGTTGATGTGCTGATTGTGGTAGCTGGCATGGAAGGAGCGCTACCCAGCGTTGTGGCGGGGCTGGCAGATTGCCCAATTGTGGCAGTGCCCACCAGCATTGGCTATGGAGCCAGCTTTCAGGGCCTCTCGGCATTGCTGACGATGCTGAATTCCTGCGCGGCAGGCATTGGCGTTGTCAACATCGACAACGGCTTTGGCGCGGCTATACTGGCTGGGCAAATTTTACGCACAGTTGCAAGGCTACAGGCCAAGCATCGGGCCTCATAATCCTTGGGGCTTTATAGACATGGCCGCCAGCTTCGCCCATTACGGTTATCGTTTCGATACCATAACGTTATTTGCCGCCGCTACAGGGGTAAGACTATGCCAGAACCGATGCTACCTATCTCCCTAACCGAACTGCCCCCAACTCAGGCAGATCTTCCCTACGATGACGGCGTGCCCATGGAAAGTGAGCGACACAAACTTCAGATGACGTTGCTCATTGATGCCCTTGTGCCCTGGCTAGCCAACCGAGAAGATGGGTATGTTAGCGGCAATATGTTTGTTTACTACAGCCTGGCTCAAGTTCGCAACCAGGACTTCAAAGGTCCAGACGTTTTTGTTGTCTTGGGAGTCCCCAAAGGAGAGCGTAAAAGCTGGGTAGTTTGGGAAGAAGGAAAAGCGCCCGATGTGGTGATTGAGTTGCTATCTGAAAGTACGGCTGGCGCTGATAAAACCGAGAAAAAGCTGGTTTATCAAAATCAGATGCGCGTGCCTGACTATTTTTGGTACGACCCATTTAACCCCGACGATTGGGCTGGGTTTTCAATCCGGCAAGGCACCTACCAGCCCATAGCGATGAATGACCGCAATCAACTGGTGAGTGAAGCTCTAGATTTGGCCTTGCAGCGCTGGCCAGGTACATACAAGGGTGTTGAGGCTATCTGGCTGCGTTGGGCCACTTTGTCTGGAGATCTACTACTAACGCCCGAGGAGCAGGAATATCAACGAGCCGAGCAGGAACATCAGCGCGCCGAACAAGAGCGTCAGCGCGCCGAACAAGAGAGCCAGCGCGCCGAGCAGGCTGAAGAACAACTACTCCAAACCGCCCGCAATCTTTTGGCGACAGGGATGACGATGGAGCAAGTCGCCCAAGCCACAGGTCTGACCCTGGCTGAGGTAGCCGCACTAGGCTAGCTGGCTCAACTATGATGACTGCAACGTCAACTCATAGATGTTCCAAAAGGCTCCGCCAATGGCGGTGTACTGCACGCCTTCAACCGTGTTGCGCACAGCCGTGAGCGACAGGTTATTAATCAGGTAAATGAACGGCAGGTATTCCTGAGTCAGGCGTTGAGTTTCTTTATAAAGTTCAAAGCGTTTGGCCTCGTCTACTTCCTGGGCCGCTTGGATATACAGGTCGGCAATGCGCTTTTCCCAGTCGGCAGCTTGCCAACCCTCCAGCGGATCTTGGCTTGGCCCAGCCTGTTGGTTGAACGCATGGAGCGCCCCATCCAATAGCCACACATTAGCCCCACCGTTGGGATCTAGGCCCCCAGTCAAGCCCAAGACGCAAGCTTCCCAATCGAGGCTGTCAGTCAGACGATCTACCAGGGCATTGAAAGCAAGGGGCTGAAAATCCACCTGAATGCCAATTTTTTCCAGGTCGTTTTTAATCTGCGCCCCAATAGATTCACGGATTTTGTTACCAGAATTAGTAATTAAATTAAACCGCACCCGGTTGCCTTCGGTATCCAGCAGTTCTCCGGCAGAGTTGTACTGAAACCCGGCAGCAAGCAGCAATTCCTTGGCCTGATCGGGATCATAAGGGTAGGTGCGGATACCCATTTCAGGCGGGGCAAAAAATGGACTAGGCACTGAAATCGGGGAAGTTTGAGACTCGCCTAACCCCTGAAAAATATTGTTAATCATCGTGTCGCGGTCAATGCCGTAGGAAACAGCCTGTCGAAAAGTGGCATTATTGAACCAGCGAGATCGCACTGGATCCACCAGCGGATTCCCTCCACGACTGGCCTGATTGAGGTTAAAGAAGAAGAAATTGGTGCCTAAACTGGGGCCACCATCGTGAATAGTAAAGTTACCTCGCTCCTCTTCCCGCTTCAGAAGGGAAAAGAAGTCAGGCTGTACCCCGACAGAATCTAGCCCACCAGAGCGAAACTGCAAAAACGAGGTGTCGGTAGACCCCACTACTTGCCAAATCACTTGCTCGATATAGGGCTGCGGATTGCCTTCGGCATCCTGTCGCCAGTAGTAGGGGTTGCGCTCAAAAATAACTCGTTCGCCAGGGATGTATTGCCCCAGCCGATAGGGGCCATTGCCGATGATTTCAGTCGGGGGTGTATCCGTTCCCCAGGTGGAGAGAAAGAGCGGGCTACCATCTGCCCCTTTGGTTTCTACTGCAGAGCGCAGAATATGCTGGGGAATGATTTCCAGAGCAGTATTTCTGAGCATTGGTGCAAAGGATTCGGGCAAGGCAAACTGCACCCGGCGATTGTCCAGTTTAGATATCTTTGGCAACAATCCCTGCGGCCCAATGCGAAAACCATCACGGCTGTTGGTGGGGATGTCAGGGTTAAACAGCACGTCGTAGGTGAAAACAACATCATCTACGGTCAGGGGTTCCCCGTCTGACCACCGTAGCCCCTCTCGCATAGTAAACACCAGGGTTTTACCGTCGTCTGAAATGTCCCAACTCTCAGCCAGAGCCGGAACAGTGTCGCCGGTAATGCCATCAATGCCGGTTAGCCCTTCAAAGGTATAGCCAAAGATGCTGGGCGATTCCTGATTCAAAATCGGGTTAAACGTTTTGGGATCACTCAGGATGCTTAGCACCAGTCTGGGCACGTTGGCATCGGCTTTGGCGAATTGCTCTAGATTGCACCCGGTCAACCCCACGACAAGGCATAACGTCAACAACACAACGCCTAGCCGCCACCCCAGGCTGCGCCATCCGCCCAGCTTCGTTCGTGCAGATAGCCATCCTGCGATTCGGTTTGCTGCCATGACCTGTTGCCTTTTCTGCCAATAATCCTGCCTCAATCACTATAGCGACTGAGGGCTTTGCCTCAAAGCTGTGGGGCAGAACCAAGCCCGACTCCTAGGATGTTAAGCTCCACAAAGAACTCTAACTAAACTCAAACAAGCCCTATTTTTTGTTGCAGCCCCATAAAATCGTAGCCTCTTATACAGTTTTCCTGGGTAGCCTGGTTATGTCGGAACACGCTTATCTCGTTTTGACCCTGACTTGTCTTTGCTATCTATATTGTCGCTGTCCCTAGAGGTACTACCATGTCTGCCCAAGAACAAGCCCGTGCGCTCATGCTACGCCATCGTCATACCGTAAAAAATCGCCAGCAGTCTATGCTGTGTCGGGTTAATCATGAGATTGGCATGCCCGGAGAGGTCACCCACTGGAGTCACATTCAGGGTAAGCCCTCAGCCGATGCATCCCGCAATTATGCCCGCAGCGGTTCTGCCCTCAGCTAGCTGTGGTTTTGAGGTTTAGGTTCACGGTGCCAGATTTCAGATTTCGGGTGTCAGGGAAGACCAAGTACCTAATATCCGACACCTGATACCTGACACCCCTCGATCTTGCTACTTGATGAACAACATTTCCTGGTAGGTGGGCAGCGGCCAGAGGTCGTCTGCGACTTCTCCTTCCAGAGCATCAGCAGATTCCCTTACCTCGTCCATAAGCGGGCGAATAGTTTTGGCACAGAACTGCATGTGTTCTTCAACAGAGAGAAAATGTTTGGTCAGCATATCTTCCAGGTTGCCGACAGCAGCCATCATTGATTTAGCTAGTTCAGCGATCTTGACGACGTTGTCTTTGCCAAACTCGATGCCAATTTCATCCAGGTCATCAATAGTCTTGGCCAGTTCTGCCATATAACGCATGGCCGCCGGATAAATGATGGTTTTAGCCATGCTAATCACCAGCTTGGCTTCTACCTCAATGGACTGGATGTACTGCTCAGCATAGGCTTCGAAGCGGCTGCCCAATTCAACCGGAGTCAGCACTTTCTGAGAGGTAAACAAGTCTTCTATGTACTGCTCTCTCAGGACAGGCAGCGCGTCAGCGGTAGTTCTTAGGTTAGGTAGACCACGCTCGTTAACCGCCATTTCGTGCCACTCGCTGGAGTAGCCATTGCCGTTGAAGATGATGGCCCCGTGGTCGTGGATTACCTCTTGCAACGTGCTCTGAATAGCGGCATTCAGCTCCATGCCGCTACCGAGCTTGGCCTCAAGCTGGTCAGCCATCCAGTCGAGGGAGTCAGCCAGGATGGTGTTCATCGCCACCAGCGGCCCAGCCACAGACTGGCCAGAACCAACAGCGCGAAACTCAAAGCGATTACCGGTAAAAGCAAAGGGGGAGGTGCGGTTGCGATCGCCCGGATCCTTTGGAAACACTGGCAGAGTATCTACCCCCAGGTTCATAATCCCCTTGCTCTGGCAGCCGGTAAGTTCACCCTGAGCAATCTGGTCAAACACATCCTGAAGCTGGCTACCCAGATAAATGGAGATAATAGCCGGGGGTGCTTCGTTGGCACCCAGGCGGTGGTCGTTACTGGCGGTGCCAATAACAGCCCGCAACAGAGATCCGTACTTATGCACGCCGCGAATGACTGCACCACAGAACACTAAAAATTGAGCATTGGCATGGGGGGTATCGCCGGGGTCGAGCAGATTGCCCTGGGTAGAGTTGCCCACCGACCAGTTGACGTGCTTCCCGGAGCCGTTGACTCCAGCAAAAGGCTTTTCGTGAAACAGGCAGACAAAGCCGTGCTTTTTAGCCGTGTTACGCAGAACGGTCATCATCAACTGCTGATGGTCGCTAGCGACATTGGCCGCTTCAAAGTAGGGGGCAATTTCATACTGAGCTGGGGCCACCTCGTTGTGGCGGGTTTTGGCCGGAATGCCCAGACGATAGAGTTTTTCCTCTGCGTCTTGCATAAAGACCTGCACCCGCTCTGGAATTACCCCAAAGTAGTGATCGTCAAATTGCTGACCCTTGGCGGGGGGCCGACCAAACAAGGTGCGTCCGGCCAGAAGCAGGTCAGGGCGGACGCTGGCAAAGTTAGCGTCTATTAAGAAATACTCTTGCTCAGGGCCACAACTTGAATTAACTGGGGTCACATCGGCATGGCCCAATAGTTTGAGTACGCGGGTAGCGGCCTTGCTCATGGCCGCGTTAGAGCGCAGCAGAGGCGTTTTCTTATCCAGGGCTTCTCCTGTCCAGGAGACAAACACGGTAGGAATAAAGAGCGTAACGCCGTTTTCCGTTTCCATTACAAAGGCGGGGCTGGTGACATCCCAGGCGGTGTAACCACGGGCCTCAAAAGTAGAACGAATCCCCCCGTTTGGGAAAGAGGATCCGTCAGGCTCTCCCTGCACCAGCACCTTACCAGAGAATTCTGAAATCACCGTGCCATCGCTTTGTACTGAAATAAAGCCATCGTGCTTTTCCGCGGTGGCATTAGTCAGGGGAAAAAACATGTGTGAATAGTAGAGTGCCCCCTTAGAAATGGCCCAGTCCTTCATAGCTACAGCGACTACATCAGCCACAGAAACATCGAGTGGAGCACCCGTCTTAATTGTTTTTTGCAGTGAACGAAACACTGACTTAGGCAGGCACTCCTGCATTTTAGCAAGACTAAAAACGTCTTTAGCCCACAAATCTTCTAGCCGCTGAGGAACCTTGACAGTCACTGGCTTGCGATTTGTGATACTAGCAATAGCCTGAGCACGTAGTTCGTTTCCGCTCATAATAATCTCCTGGTAACTTGAGTAGTCATTGATGCTGGTAGTTGGAATCTGACGTAAGCTTGCTATCACCTCAATCCAAGTCTAGAAGCGGAGCCTTATCTATGAAACACTAGATATTCCGAGCTAGACGTGATGTAAACTCGCGATTTGGTTGATCTATCTCCTCATGCCAGAAAAGCCTGAGAGGTATTTTTCTAGACACCCTTGACTAACGTTGTGCAGTAGGAGATCGGCAACCCCTGAGCGGGAATCCCCTCCGCAAAGCTACCTGTAGGGCAATCTCAATACCTCTCAGACAATCGCGATCCTCTTCATCTCTTCAGAGGCTTACAACCAAACCTTTCCGGAAGGATGATTAAGGAAATTTGAAGGCAAAAAATCAAAAGTTATCCTCAAAGTGCAAAATCAAAAACCAGCCACCGAGCTAACGCCCTGAACCTTGAAAGGCTATCTAACCTGAACTCACAACCCTTTCGTCAAAGGAAGCAAAAGTTAGAAAATTTTCATCTTGGGATAGTAGAGGTAAAGACGAGCCAGTTTTGTATTGGGCACTACTAATGAAGCCTAAATCAAAAATGTATGAAAAATCCTATAATTCGTTATATCAATTGGCTCTCACATCGCTTGCCTAAAACCAGCCACCCGCTGAAAGCTGCCAGGGCCACATTCTTTTTCAAACTCGTGGACAATCCACTCCTGGCGTTTACCCAAACGTTTCGCGCTTTTTTGCAGATACTCCAGGTATTCCAGCATTTGCTGAGGAGTAGGACGAGGGCCAAAAATAGACCCCAGGCACCAAGCATCTTTGGGCCAGCGGCCACAGTGCTCCCAAAATGACCGCTCGGCCCAGGTAGGGGCATTGCCGCGTAGATAGGCCCGGCGACGGTGACTGTAATATAGCTCCACCAGGGTCGGGATGTCGTTGATTTGGTGGGCTTGTTCAGCAGAGTAAATTTCTACCATATCTTCCAGGTTTAGGGGGCGCTCAGTGATCCACTGGTGGCCGCAGTCGGGGCATTTGGCAATAAACGATAGGACGATGCGCCCACATTGCGGACAAGGCTTCATGGGTGGGGGTTTGCCACTGCTGCCACCGTCTTTTTTGACGGGTAAATGGTAGTCCTTAATATCTTCTGGAAAGCCCAGCCGCTCCAGATTGCCCGCCTGGTCGAGAATAATGCCGTAGGCTTTGCCCGTTTGGGGCGAAATCCGCATCACCCGGCCAATCTGCTGAAGGTGCAGCGCGCTCGACTGAGTGGGCCGCAGCATCAGCCCGACTTCCACGCTGGGTTCATCAAACCCAATGCTAATCACGTTGCAGGAGGTCAGCACCAGGATCTTTTCCTGGCGCAAATCCCGATACATGCGCTGGCGATCTTTGATAGGGGTATTGCCCTCTACCGTCTCGGCGGAAATGCCAGCAGCGAGAAAAGCATCTGCCACGTGGCGAGCGTGCTCAATGTCTACACAAAAGGCAATGGTGCGTTTACCAGGGCAGAGACGATGCCACTCATGGACGATTTTTTCGATCAGTTCGGGGCGATCGCAGGCATTCTTTAGCCCAACTTCATCGTAGTCGCCTCGCACCGTTCTCACTTCTGTGAGATTGGCCACCCCATCTGGCGGCATGCTGTAGTACTTCATTGGGGCCAAGTAGCCCATCTGCTGCAGATCGCTGGGCACCGGAGAGGCTACTAGAGTATCGAGATAGTCACCCAGTTGCTCCTTGCCCAACCGTTCTGGGGTAGCCGTCATCACCAAATGCACCGCGTTGGGAAAGGTCTTCAGCACCTGTTTCCCCACCTGGCTAAAGAGAGTGATGTGTCCCTCATCATAGAACACCACGTCAGCAGGCCACTGTTTCCACCAGCGGCGCTTCGACATGGTTTGGATGCTGGCAATTTGGATTGGGGCATTACGATTTTCTTCCCAACCAGCCTTGATGAACCCGCAGTGCAGGCCAAAGGACTTCATTTTTTCGTAGGTTTGCCCGACCAGCACATCCAGATGTACCAAAAACATCAGTCGCTTGCCAGCCGCCTCAGCGTGGGCACAAATTTGGCCACTGATGACCGTTTTGCCAGCCCCGGTACCTGCCACAATCGCTATGCGCCGATGGCCCTCATTGAGCTTTCGATATAAGTCGTTAATCAGCTCAACCTGGTAAGGGCGAAGCTGAGGCGGTGAGGAAGTCATCGCTAAACCAGAAAAAGCACAGCGTTAGCCTGCTCCCTCCAAGGCAGCCGGTTAACGCAAACCATACTGCTACACTAAGCCAGTTACCAGAGCGCCGGAATTGACTCGAGGTTTTGGTCAGACGCTGGTGGAAGCGTCTCAGGGCGGACTAAATCGGGCTGTACAGGGGAAACATCACCCGTAGAGGAGAACTGGTTGTTAGTCCCAGTTCTGGGGGCAACCGTCGTTGCGGTTGGGCTGATAGTAGCGCTCGGAATGGGTTGCCCAGTAACACCTGGGGTCGTGAATGAAGACGGACCGCTGCCATCGGCAGGCAGGCCGGTTTGCCCAAACGTAGCTGTGCCTGTGGCCGGAATTCCATTCGCAGCCTGAGTTTGACGCCGAACAATGCGCCCTGCTTGGTCAATGGGCAGTGTGCCCAGAGAACTATCGCCCTCTGCCCTTAAATCGCTTCGCAGCCGATCGTTGTCGGAAAAGAATCGATTAACCCCACCAATACCCGATAAGGCCAGCAGCACTAGGCCAGCCATTATAGCCCCGATAATAAAGCGATTCATGGCCTCTCTTGAGAATACTCTGGTACTATCATCGCCCAGGTTTTCCGAATTGAAACAGGAAATATTGGATTTTTTTGAGATTAGGCCAATTTTGAGGAGCAATTTGGGGCCAACTCTAGCGGTTGGCACAGGTAGCTAGAAGCTGCTGATCTAGATTAGACAGGTCGCGAATGGCATACATACCTTCTACTTGTGTAACTGAAGTAACTCCAGCTGCCGATGCTACCGCTGCATTCGCAGGGGCCAGGGCTACTCTGTAGTTAGACTCAGTTTGGTCGTAGGCATCTACTATCGTCAGGTCAAGTGCTTCAGGCGTAACGGTGCCATAGACGCAATCAAAGGAGGAAGAGGGTTGGTAGACTGCCCCAGTCAAGGTTCCATTTGCGACGCGAAAGACCAAGTAGACAGCGCCCGCTGTATTAGCCACGGGAGATTCGCCGTAAAGATAGGTACCGTTGCCCAGCCCAGGATGCCCTCCGACTGCTCCTTGGGTAGCCATAGCCGAAACTCCAATCACAGCCGCTACCGCGGTAGCTAATCGTGCCAGACCCGTTTGAAGGTGGTGCGTCCAGTCCGGGGTCGATTTGTGGGTCGCAGAAGCAGAGAGGGGAATGGCTGCCATGATGGGAAGTTGCGCTCGACACCCTTACTATGCCGTGGAGGGCTGGCAACAGCAGTGACGACCCCCCAGTCTTGAGGTGATGCTCGTTAGACCTGGGAGTGATCCAAATCACAGGGATTATCAAGCTTTGAAAGAGATGGTCAAGCCTGGATGAGGCGGTGATAAATTTTCCTGTCTGTAACCGTCCGGTGCAATCAGTTCATCGACTGTCAGCGTGCCACCGCCCCTCTGGCACCAGAGCGCCGTATCGTCAGGCCCGCCATTGCAACAACTGAGTCTTGACTGGCGTGGCAAATTCCCGGTCTTCGATCTGGCAGCGTTGATATTCCTTTTTGAGTTGGTAATACCAGCGGGCCAGGGTGTCGGAATCCTTAATCAGCCGCAGCACCGATTCGTACTTAAGCCCCTGCTGCTGCTTGATGACGACATCCCGATCCTGTCCCAGAAAAGACCGAATCAGGAGAGGGAGAATGGGTTTCAGCAGGTTTCCCCAGGGAATATCCCAATAAAGCTCGAAGGTGACATCGGTTTGGTCGTCGGTTAAGGGCGTTACAGTCGTCAGGTTGACTACCCGATGCTTGGATGTGGTGGTTTCCTCAGTTCGCACACCCGGCAGGTAGAAGATGATTTCGTTGTTGGGTACGCCGCCAATGAGCCAGTAGCCCCGCCCCATATTAGCCATGCGATGTTTGCGCATGGTGAAGCCGTAGGGTGATGGGTCAAACCATTTAATTTCGTCATTGAGGCTGCCGCCCCGCCACCACCAGGAACGGTGGACAAAGGGCGAATGGGCTGGATCCATCAGCCCCACAACGGCATGGTCAATGTAGCAGGGAAACCGCATGGTGTAGGTAACGTTAGGTTGCACGTCATCGGCAAAACCCGGCACCCTGGGCACATCAAAACGCGGCGGCTGGGCTTTGGCTCGGTCTGAGTCGGCCATGTAAATCCAGATATTGCCCTGCACTTCTTTAACGTCATAGCGCAGTACATCGAAGCGACTGAGATCCATCACTTGGTCTGGCATCAAGGAAGGAATGTCAATACACTTGCCGTTTTCATCGAACCGCCAGCCGTGGTAGCAGCACTGTACATCTTCGCCGTTGTACCAGCCGCAACTAAGAGGAACCGCCCGATGAGGACAAATATCCCGAATCGCAAAGGCCTTGCCCTGGTTAGTGCGGCCAAAGAGGATAGGCTCGTTGAGTAAGGTTTTCGCCACTATCTTGCCCCGCTTCAATTCGCGGCTGGGCATAGCGTGGTACCAGATATTTCGTAGCAGGTAGATGTCGTTAACAGCAACCACGATTGCGCAAAATTGGGTGTAGATTCAGCACTCCATACTCTAGCAGAGGGGCGGAAGGAGTGGTCTATTGGTGGTTGACAGTTTGCCTGTAGCCAAGAATTTGGCACAGGCTTGACTATGGTCAATACCTGTAGTGAATTTTTTATCTGCCCTAATTTAAATCCAACTGCTGAGGCAGCGTGTACCTATAACAGAGCGAATTAAACAACAACACGCCACTATTTTGGCTGGGTGTTATTCGTCTCTCACGTTATTGCATCATCGGTTTTTGTCCCTAAAAAGGGCTGCTTTGGATATTCAAAGCGGTTCAATCTGGCTTGATTATGCTGCCACGATCTGCTGGCAGCAGCAGATTCTAGCGCAATTTTACTGTGACTTAATGGGTAACATCATGGCTCAAATTAATCCGTTAAATGGTACTTCTGGCTCTGATAATTTCATCGTTAACGGTGACCCCTTCAACGGTGTTGATGTTTCTGCACCGGGTCGGCAGGTGGTCAACCAGCCCAGCGAACTTAATGATTTTGCCATCGAGGTTGATCGCTTTGTGCTAGATGGCACTGACCTGGGTATTACAGCCGAGCCAGTCTTCATCAACGGTACGGCTGAAGCACTCGCTGCTAGCGGCATTACCAACGCCAATATTGTGGTGATTCAGGGCGAATTTGCCAATGCTGGAGCGGCGGCTACCGCAATTGCGGGTACGGGTGCCACCAGCGGAGCCGGGGTTTTTATCTATTTCAACAGCACGCTGCAAATTAATCGCCTGGTCTACTCTACCGATTTAGGCAGTACTGAGGCTGATATCTCTATTCTCGCCAATATTCGTACCCTGGCTGGTGCAGAGGCACTGAATGCTCTGCCCAGCTTCAGCGCAGCCAATATTCTGCTGGTAGATAACACAGTGACGGGTGACGACAACGACAATATCCTACCGGGCACCGAAGGTCAGGACTTTATTGCCGCTGGTGCTGGCAACGACACCCTGGATGGTGGCGGCGGGGCGGATTTCTTGGCAGGTGGCGAAGGGGCCGATGTCTTTGCATTCTCTGGAGATCCCTTTGATGGGGTAGATATTTCTGCTCCAGAACGGCAGATTGTGGGCAATGAGGATTTGGTGCTTGACTTCGATTTTGGCCAAGATCGCTACCGCTTCGATGCCGCTGACTTTGGCGTTTTCGGCGATGTGAACTTTGCTGCCGTGGATGCCAGCGCCCCTGGTGCCGTTATTCCTTCCGGGGCTAATGTCATCGTTCTGCTCAATACTGATAACGACAACGACCCCGCCACTCCCTTCTTGGCAGGTACAGCGGCCAATCAAATCGCTAATTTGGTGACGGAAGATGGGGCTGGGTTCTTTGTCTACTTCAACTCTAATCTTCAACTCAGTCGAGTGGTTTATTCCACCAATCTCAACGACCCCACTGCAGATTTAAAGGTACTGGCTCGCCAAACCGACCTGACTGGTCAGGCGGCTATTGACGCTTTGGCTCAATTCTCCAGCCGCAATTTTGAATTTCAAAACAGAATTCTCGATGCTAGCGGCGGCCCACAAATCATCTCAGTAGGATTAGGAGAAACGCTGTATATCGAAAATTTTGGAGGTGCTTGGCGCGGCAGTCACCCCTCTCAAGATGCCCTCAGCGAAATTGATACCCTGCAGTTTACCGGCGAAGAACTCACAGCTAAACATTTACAGCTTGCCCAGGTGGGTGATGACCTAAAAATTTCCTTTCTGGGTGATGCAGCAGGTACCCAGGTGCTACTCAAAAATTTTGAATTAGATAATCTCGATAACCTGCCGCGTAAAGCTGGAGCTACTACCAACCAGGGCAACATCATATTTGGCAACGAAACGGAACTTGCTGACAGCTTTGATGTGTTCAACGCTGACTCTACCCGTCGCCATATTTTTAACCGCGATACAGTCACGTTTCTAAATGATTTAGACAACACTGTATGGGGATTTAACCATTCAGCAGATGTCATTAACGCTCAGGGCGGTGATGACCAAGTCTACGGCCTCAGTGGGGATGACCTGCTGCGCGGTGGCGAGGGCAACGACATCCTCTTTGGCGGGGCCGGGGCCGATACTCTGGAGGGTGGTGCCGGTAACGATGTGCTGGTCGGCGGGGCCGGGGATGATCTTCTGATCGGCGATGATCCCTCCGGTGAACGGGGAAGCGATACCTTCGTCTTAGCGGCTGGGCAAGGTACCGATACCATTGTGGATTTTGAGGTCGGCACCGACCTGATTGGGCTGGCAGGTGGGCTAAGCTTTGGCAGCCTCACCTTCGAGAACGAAACCATCCGCTTTGGTAACGAGGTATTAGCGACCTTGACTGGGGTGGACACAACAACCCTAGACGCCGCTAGCTTTATCTCTGTGTGACGCTAGGCTCCGTACACACATCGCCCCACTGGCTACTTGTAAATTCGTTGGTTCAGCCTTTGGGTTGACTAGACGCCAAAGGTAGAGACTAGATTTTTGGGGCTACTGACCAAATTTCTGGCATTAGCCCTAAAATCTTGCCTTATTCGCCATTGATGAACTCAACTTAGCCATATCAATAGCTAAAACGCTTATAGAGCTGATGTCAGGCGCTTGAGCTATCAATTTCCGCTTTCATCCGCTCCAAGGTTTGGTGCATTTGCTGAAACATTGCGTCGGGAGTCATCCCAAACTGGCCAAGCTGGGTCTTGAGCTGTTCGACCGTCATCTTAGCCATAAAGTCTTCCGACAGCTCAAACCGCTTCATAAAAATGTGGTAGCGCTCCATCATCGACTCCATCTGGTCAATAAAGAGCCTTTTGCCTTCTCGGTCAAACTTGCCGTAGTTGCTGCCTAACTGCATCAGCGATTGATAATCCTGAAACAGTTGCATGGCTTCTTGCTGAATCAGTTCAGAATCAAAAAATCCCATAACTTGGCACTTACACTAACGAATGGGCCACAACTATGAGACTAAAGGGTAAGCTGACCCAAAGCCAAGGAGAGATAACCCTACTCAAGCAGAACAGACCACTGCCTCAACGGTTAGAAAAAAGGCGACCAAACAAACGGCCTTGATTACCGGATTTAGGCTGAGGACTGACCGCTGACGAACTTTTCTTGTCAGAATTATTACCACTGGTTGCGGCTAAATCTATTTTGAGTTGGCGAGCGTACTTCAGGGCCACCTCATTTTTAGGATTAAACCGCAAAGCCTGCTTAAAGTGTACTTTGGCCATGCCTGTTAAACGATTCAACAAGTAGGCTTGCCCCATCAAACAGTGATAGTTACTGTTTTGAGGATCGATCTTGAGGGCATCCTTCAGTTCCTGAATGGCCATTGAAACGTTTTTAGCCTTTAAGTATTCATGGGCCCGCTGAAAGTGCCGCTCTGCATAGAGCGTTGTAGTAGGTGATTGAGTTTCAACAGCAGGCGCTGGGGCTGTTGCAGTAGTAGCCGCTGGGCGGTTTTGAGGTGGAGCGCTCATTACGCCGGTGCGTTTTTCCCGAATGACGAGATTGCCCATCTTACGGCGCAGGTAAACCAGGTTGAGTTCGCTAATCAGTTGAGTAGAGGTTTCAAAGCTCTCTGCAGAGGTGTACTGCTGCTCGCTCAACTGCTCTAGGGCATGCTCATACACCATATCCACGTCGGCCTCGGGCACACCAAGCAGTTGACGACTGCGTGGCCCTTGAGGGTTGAACTGGTCATCCCGACTTAGCCGCCGCACCTTAAATCGTAAGGTAGCTAAAGTTTCGTTACGAGTTTTGTCTTGCTTCAGCCGTTGATACGCGGGGTTAACAAGTTTGGGCAGAATTTGGCTAATAAACACCTGGTGCTCAGAAGACTGTGTTGCCTGGACATCAGGATGAAGCTGCTTAGCCACCGAATGATAACGCTTGAGGATGCGACGCTCATCCGCAGCGACTGACACCCCCAGAACGGCATAGGGATCAGTAAATTGGTGGAGCCAGTCAGATGAAAAAGGAGCGTGAGACATCCAAAAAGGAGAAAAGTCAACGCGGGGCTAAGGGGGGCACCAAGGCAGCTAAACAACTAACAAGCGCTAAATGAACCTACTGAGTAGGATCTACAGCAGCATGGCAGTCAGACGTTAGCCACTAGTTAAATTAGAGAATACCTCATATTCATTGTCGCGTATTTCCTGTGACAACATAGGTGCCTCTGAGGGGGCCAGCCGATTCTTTATGGTCGGCTTATACTAGGCACATAGAGTTAATGCTGCATTTATAAACCAGGTTGCGATGTCAACAGAACTGCACCGCCGCCGCGTGGCCGTTGCCCTGGCCTGGTTAGGAGCCTTTACCCCGGGGCCAATTCCGTTATCTGGGCTGCACAAGTTTTATCTCAGGCAACCGATGTGGGGAGCCGTCTACCTGCTGCTGGGCTGGACTCAAGTTCCCCGCATTGCCTGCGCGGTTGAGGGCGTTTGGCTAATGACCCGACCGTTAGAGTCCTTTGCGATGGATGAGACCAATCAACCTTTAAGCCAGCCCCCTACCATCGACGTAGCCCAGGTCAACGCTCTGAGTGTGGCCCTGCGCGAACTCGATGCCCTCAGACAGGATGGCTTGATTTCGGAGCTAGAGTTTGAGCAAAAACGCCGCCAACTGCTGGATCAGGTAGGGTAATGGCTGGTTTTTCTTCGATACTAAAACGCTGGCAACTGGTTAAAGCCCAGCTTCATCCCCTGGCCGAGCGGTTGATTAATGACCCTACCTATCGGCTGCGATCGCCCCAGGAGATACAACTCGCTGCTGACCTGGGCTTTACCCTTGACGTTAACCAGGCCACCGTAGATGACTGGTTACGGCTACCAGGCATTTCCATTCGTCAGGCCCAGGTGCTAACCCGTCTACGCCAGAACGGAGTGCAGTTCCATGCCCTGGAGGATGTTGCCGCCGCTATCAACATTTCACCTAGTCAGCTTCAGCCCCTGGCCAACATTCTATCCTTTCGCTACTACGACGACCACAGCCCGCTTCAGCCGTTTCGAGTCTGCCTCAACCAGGGCACAGCCGCCCAGCTTTGCCAGGTACCGGGGATAAGCCCAACCCTGGCTCAAACCATCATCACCGAACGCCACCACCGGGGCCGGTTTCGCGACATAGCAGACTTCCAGCGGCGGCTAGGGTTACCCGCCGACAGGGTAGCTAGTTTGATGCATTATCTGCACTGTTGACCCTAGTTCCTTGGGCGATTAACCCTATGCACGTTGCAAGCAGCAGCGTCTTGTAGATGTGTCTTAATTATCGCGGCAATTGCTCTCCCTGGCGCTTTATGGGGACTCCGGGGGGTTGCTCTAGCTCAATTGTGGCGACTACCTGGCCGTGGTCAGACTTCCAGGGTTCGATGTCATTGGCCAGCAGAGTTTGGTCGAAGATGTGGTCGTTGTAGACGGAGACATAGGTGACGCGGCCAATGCGATGGCGATTTTGGGCGGCGAATTCCTCGCTCACCATGATGTGGTCGAGGCTGTCGTAATGGCCGTTGTGGATGTGGGTGTAGTAGTAGTCGCCGTAGCCGAGCCGGGCTTGGATGTCCTTAGCCTGGTAGAGCAGCACATCCCACAGGGGCGCTTTTTTGCGGTAAGGCCAGCATTCCCAGGGTGGCTGACCCGCCACAATCTGCGTGGTGACGGCTGTGTGGTTGTCGTTGACATCGCCCAGCACAATCACTGGGTAGCGGCGATCGCGCAGC
>Ga0224723_1000416_pt1 | contig 29233 bp, 23 predicted proteins | sample Balambano_FR2_Me_FD_161647 | JGI IMG/M metagenome (GOLD analysis project Ga0224723, IMG submission 161647) | Freshwater sediment microbial communities from Lake Towuti, South Sulawesi, Indonesia - Balambano_FR2_MetaG | ecosystem: Environmental > Aquatic > Freshwater > Lake > Sediment | place... | reverse complement strand
CCGCGCTTCAGGTAGCACATAGCTAGGTACCACTTAGCCTGCGAGTGCAACTCTGAGAACTCTTTCAATATCGTCAAAAAATTGTTCTCCGCTTCACCATCATGCCCCAGTATAAGGTTAGCGTTCCCCAGCAGCAACAACACATCTGCTTCCTTCTTGATAACCAGTAACTTGTGAAACTGGATTCGTGCCTCCGAATAGTCTCCCGCGCTGTAAGCCGCGAAGGCCAATGCACGCGGATCTTCGCCTTGCTGGCCCCGAACAATAGGCTCGAACAAGTTAGGGTAAGGTTCAAAATACGTGGTGTAGAGTTCCACGGCATCAGGCTGGCGAAAGATCAAAATTGAGGCGGTAATCAGCCCGATCATGCCGGCTGCCACTGCTGCGGTCTTCCAGTGCACGGAAAACAACCGGTGGCGCTTTTGGTCGCGCTGAAGGGCTTCATCCAGGTTTTTTAAATAGGTAAGCTTGTTTTGCAAGTGAGCCAGCCGAATACCTTCTATTAGTTTCAGACGTTCCTGATACAACGCCCTAAGTTCCGCATCCGACTCCAACCGCATTTCTAACCATGCCGTCTCATCGGGCGTTAGCCCACGGTTTAAATATTTTTCAATCCAATCTATATTCTGTAGACGATTTTCCATATCCCTTCATTTAAGGTTTCCACTGCGCCATGGCTGTTTCGGTCATTTTGCGAAGGCGCTCCATGCATTTATACTTTTGATTCTTTGCCGTCTCCGTGTTTTTGTAATGTAATTGTTCAGCTATTTCTTCCAGGTGCTTCCTCTGATAGTAGAACATGTCGAGAAGCGAGTGGCACGGTTCGCCCAATTGATGGAAAGACCGGCTCACCACCTCGATCTGATCAACCTGCTGCACTTGTGTGTGGGTTTCGATAAACTGTAACAAGTGATACTCGGCTCCGGCTATCTGTCTTCGCTTGTCTTCGCGATAGTCATGTCGCACCAGGTTTTTGCCTATACCGAACAGGTAGGTCTTTAGTGAACTTTGCAACTGCTCTAATTTATTTTGGTGAACGTTGTCGTAAAGAATGAGTATCGCTGCTTGGTAGTACTCGCGGGCGGTCTCCTCCCCGCAGTGCGCGTAGCGCATCATCCAGCGCGTAAATTCTTCGCGAAATGCACGGTATACTTCTTCCAGGCCGCCATTTGCGTCATTTTTTATGGACAGGATAAGCTCCAGGTCGGTCATAGATCGTGTATTAGTGTGCGGGGCAGATAAAGGTCACCCACCGAAGATAAAAAAAAATCCCTGCACCCTGTAGGTGACTTTTGTGCCTGCCGGTTACCAATTAGCAAACAAAATTTTAACCCATTAAAAATCGAAGGTTATGAAAAAACAACTTGTGCTTGCTGTTGGGGTACTGGTGTTGGCCTTAGCAGCGTGGACGGCATGCGAGCCGGTTGATCCGCAACCAGACTTTAAAATAGAGGAAGCCGCACAGGCCGATTCAACCATTTTCAGAGTAAGAGATGGGCTGGAACTGTGATGAGGACGGAAAACGGTACCCGGCTTAGGTTTAGGTTCACTCCGGGGCCGTTTTTTTTACAAGAATTATCAAATCAAAACCCACACATATGATCACCTCCAGAGAGAAGGAAATTTTGAGTTTAATAGCCGAGGGTTTTTCCTCGAAGCAGATTGCAGAACGAATTTGCGTTAGCTTTCACACCGTAGAAGCGCACCGCAAGAACATGCGTACGAAATTTAATGCACGCAACATGTTTGAAGTAATGGCGAAAGTACAAACCCTCACGACATAAACCGGCACTATGAACTTAAATTCAAAATCTTATCTTACTGCCCATGCGTGGTTTCTTGGAATACTCATCAGCTTGATGTTGTTTGTATTCCTGGCATCGCTTGTCTAAGTGGCCAGCCGCTTCAGTTGCTCGCGCAGGGCGTTCAACTTACTTATCGCATCGGCTTGCTTTTTCCGCTCAAGTTCGATGACGTGCGGTGGTGCACTGGCCACAAACCGCTCGTTGCTTAACTTCTTTTCTACTGAAGCCAAAAAACCTTCCAGATAAGTAATATCTTTTTCCAGGCTTTCGCGTTCTGCCGCGGCATTCATCCTGCCTGCCATCGGCACAAAAAACGAACCATTGTTTACTACAAATCCCACTGCCTGCGAGGGCTTTTCTTCCACAAACTTCACCTCCGAAAGGTTGGCCAGCTTTTGAACAACAGGCCAGAAGGTATCGATCAATTTTGTTTCACTTTGTTTTACTAAAAGCACGAGGGGTTCTTTTGGCGATAAACCCGCGCTATTGCGCATGTTGCGCACTTCTGCCACCACAGCAAACGCATGCACACTTTCGCCAAGCACCGGCTCCTGCACATCGCCTCCCTCGGGCCAGGGTGCCTTTATAATACACTCTTTTTGTTGACGCGGGCGCAGTTCATGCCACAGTTCTTCCGTAATAAACGGCATGAAAGGATGGAGTATTTTTAGCAGACACTCGAAGAAGCTTATCGTCTGATCGTAAGTAGCGCGATCAATCGGTTTGCCGTACTCGGGCTTTACCATTTCAAGGTACCACGAGCAGAAGTCGTCCCAAATCAGTTTGTAAACGGTAAGCAGCGCATCCGACATGCGGAACTTGCTAAAGCAGTCTTCCAACTCTGCCAGGGTTCGGTTAAGCTTCGATTCAAACCAGCGTACGGCCACTGCGTTCACTGTCGGAGTGCTGTGATCGGCAATTGTCCAGCCATTCACCAGGCGGAAGGCGTTCCAGATTTTGTTGGCAAAGTTGCGGCCCTGCTCGCAGAGTTTTTCGTCAAACAAAAGATCGTTGCCGGCAGGCGAGCTGAATAACATGCCGGCACGCATGCCGTCTGCCCCGTATTGTTTAATCAGGTCGAGCGGGTCGGGGGAATTGCCCAGCGATTTCGACATTTTGCGTCCCTGCTTATCGCGAACAATTCCGGTGAGGTAGACATCTTCGAAAGGTTTTTGCCCGGTGTACTCATAGCCCGCGATAATCATGCGTGCCACCCAAAAAAACAAAATCTCCGGGGCCGTTACCAATACCTGCGTGGGGTAGTAGTACAGCAGCGACGGATTGAGCTTCAGGTTGATGGTACCTGTTTTTTTGTTGAAGCAATGATCGTCAAAACCGTTAAACACGGCCATCGGCCACAGCCAACTCGATGCCCAGGTATCGAGCACGTCTTCATCCTGCCGCAGTTCGTTGTCGGCAATTTTTCGCCCGCACCGTTCCTGGGCCAGGGCGAGTGCCTCCTCTCTACTTTCGGCCACCACGTAATCTCCTTCACCCGGGCCATAGTAGTAGGCAGGTATGCGATGCCCCCACCACAACTGGCGCGATATGCACCAGTCGCGCACGTTTTCCATCCAATGCCGATAAGTGTTCTTAAACTTGGCGGGGTGCAATCTTATTTCATCGTCTTCTACCGCACGGTAGGCGCGCTGCGAAATTTCTTTCATCTTCACAAACCACTGTAACGAGAGTTTAGGCTCCACCACACTGTTGGTGCGCTCGCTTCGGCCTATGCGCGTTACAAATTCCTCTTCTTTTACCAGGTAGCCGGCCTCGCGCAGGTCGCTCACAATCTCCCTGCGCACCGCAAACCGGTCTTTGCCGATAAACTTTTCAATCTCGCATCGGGCGTTCAGGGTACCGTCATCGTTCAGCGTATCAATAACCGGAAGGTTGTGCCGCATGCCAATGTCGTAGTCGTTTACATCGTGGGCAGGGGTTACTTTCAAGCATCCCGTGCCGAATGTTTTATCCACGTAGTCATCGGCAATAACGGGTATCTCGCGATTAATGAACGGCACGAGAATTTTCCTGCCGATGAGGTGATGATAGCGCTCATCGCTGGGATTTACAGCGATAGCCACATCGCCCATGATGGTTTCCGGGCGCTGCGTGGCAATGGTAATCCATTCATCGGTGCTGCCCTTTACGCGGTAGCGTATGGAGTAGAGCATCGATTTCTCGCCCTCTTCTTTGTAGATCACTTCTTCGTTGCTCAGCGCGGTGCGCGCTTCGCAATCCCAATTAATCATACGCAGGCCGCGGTAGATGTAGCCCTTTTGGTAGAGATCGACAAATACGCGGATAACGGCTTTGTAGTAGTCGGGGTTCATCGTAAAACTGGTGCGCTGCCAATCGCACGAGGCCCCGAGTTTTTTTAGTTGATCCAGAATAATGCCTCCGTATTTCTCTTTCCACTCCCACGCGTGACTCAAAAATTCTTCACGGCTCAGGCTGGATTTCTTAATACCTTTTTCGCGCAACATGGCCACCACGCGCGCTTCAGTGGCAATGGAGGCGTGGTCGGTGCCCGGTATCCAGCAGGCTTCTTTACCCTGCATACGTGCCTTGCGAATCAGCACATCTTGTATAGTGTTATTGAGCATGTGCCCCATGTGCAGCACGCCCGTAACATTGGGGGGCGGAATAACGATGGTGTACGCGGGGCGCTCAGGCGAGGGGGAGGAATGGAAGAAGCCATTGCTCTGCCAATATTGGTACCATTTGTCTTCAACTTCGGAAGGATTGTAGCGCGTGGAAAGGGACATATAGGCGAATAAGTCGGCAAAAATACGGGCATTTAAGCCTTTGCCAAAGCCCATCATCGCGCTTTTGAACATCCTTTTCTGAGATCCGCACACACTGTACTTTGCGTATTTTATACAAAAAAGTATCTCAGATGGAAAAAGCAGCAACGTTAGAAGATTTTCAATCAGAAAGTATTCAGTGGAAGCAGTTGTGGAGCCTGGCAGCGTTATATGGTTCGATCGTTATCGGCTGGATAGCCTACCACAACTATCAACCCAAGCTTTTAGTAAAGTTCAATTTTACCGACTTCACGTTTTTGCTCACGGTGGTACAGGCCGTTATCCTGGTGATTACTCCGCCTATTGCCGGCCGCCTGGGCGACCGCTACCGGTTTCAGAAAGGCCATCGGCTTCCGATCATCTCCACGGGTATTGCATTTGCCGCCATGGTATTTATGGCGGTAGCTTTTACGTTACTGAGCAACCCGGGCGAGGTGTTTAAATGGATTCTACCGTTGCTGATCGTGTTGTGGCTGGTGGCCATGAGCATTTTTACCAGCCCGGCACTTTCAACCCTCGAACTTTTTACGCCCATCGATAAGCTGCCCAGTGCCATGGCGATATTGACTATTGTGGCAAACCTGATTTATGCCCTTGAACCGGTAATTGTTGACATCATCGATTACGTTGGCGCCCCGGTTACTTTTATTGCTGGGGGCGTGGTGGTGTTTGTGTCGGGATATGCACTGAAGGAAAATTCAATGGGATTGTTTAATAAACACTCCGGGCGCCCGCGTGCTGCCATTACGTTTGATACGCAGCGCTCGCAATATGCCTTTGTATTTTTTCTTGGCACCATGTTGGGGCTCGCCACCACGGTGCTGTTTAAGTTTTTTCCGGAGGCGCTGGAACAGCACCTTTCGGGCATGCTGAATATGTCAGGAAAGTATATGATCGTCTGTGTTTTGGTGGTGTCGGCCATTGCTTCCATCCCCGCCAGTAGGCTGGTGAACAAGTATGGCGTGGTGCAACTGTTTTGGTATAGCCTGGGCCTTGTTGTGCTGAGCATGGCGCTGGTACTTTTTACGAGTGTGCCCGCGCTGGTGGCGCTGATGGCGTTGGTGTTTGCGTTAACGTTTACTACACTGTCGGTAAGCTCACTACCGCTGGCCATTACCAAAGCCAACTACTACGAAAAAGTTTTTTGTGTTGGAATTTTCTTCAGCGGAGTCGAGCTGCCTGAGGGAATTATCGAATCAATCTTGAGCTACTAGCGTAATGAGGCGGGGGTAGTGGGGAAAGGATGGGGCTACGGCCCCATTCTTATTCGCCAGCCCGCGGGGTACAGGTTGTTGATGCGATTGTCCAAGGCATTGATCCAACCCAATGACAAACCTTGGTAGGTGACCAAAGCAAAACCTTTTTCTGTTACGGGAAGGTTCAGCGGTTCTTTTCGAAGGTAGTTCAGTGCCTGCTCGTTTGTGAGCGCCACTGGCACAAAGGTGTCGGGATTCCTATCCACACTCAGGGCAAGTGCGTGGTGGGGCACCAGTTTGTTGTGGGTAGGGGTGGCGATAGCGGTGCCGCGCAAAACCAGATTAAGCCGCTCACTTAAAAAATTTACAAAGTCGAGGTGGAGGGCGGGTATGGCCATGATCAGATCTTGGTGCATCAAGAATTCAAAACGGGCTGCGTCCGTCAGCCAGAGCGCCAACCCGTTGATTAACTTTTTTGGTGGCGTGGTGATGCGCTGGCGCATTTTTATTCTCGCTGCGGGCTGTGCAGCTGTTTTTTGTATAACTGAGATAAAGAAACCCTCTCCTTGCACACGATGGGGCAGACACCGGTAGCCAAACGAGTCTTTGTCACCAACCTCGGTTACACCCCAGGCCGGGTCGAGTGCAATTTTTTTTGATTTACCCCCCAGCGTCAGCAGCCACTTTACCACTTGTTCATCTTCCACTTCATTATAGGTGCACGTGGAATAGATGAGCAGCCCCCCCTCGCGCAGCGCTGGCCAAACCGACTCCAGAATACGTTGCTGCCGCTGGCTGCACAGCAATACGTTTTGTTCCGACCACTCCTGCATGGCGGCCGCATCTTTACGAAACAAGCCTTCGCCCGAGCAGGGGGCATCAACAACAATCACATCAAAGCATCCCGTCAGGCGATTAAAGTCTTGCGGATCGTTTTGGGTTACCACCACGTTGCTACAGCCCCACTTCTGAATATTTTCAGTTAGCATGCCCGTACGGCTGCGGATTACTTCGTTGCTCACCAGCAAACTGCTGTCGGGTAATAAACTTAGCAGGTGGGTAGACTTGCCGCCCGGAGCCGCGCACACATCGAGCACCCGGAGAGGTGTGATGTCGTTTACGCACTGCCGGATCACTTGTTCCAGCAGCATGGAACTGGCCTCTTGTACATAGTAAGCTCCTGCGTGAAACGCGGGATCGAGTGTGAAGACGGGGCGCTGTGCCAGATACAAGGCGTGACTGACCCACGGCACCGCACTTCCAGTCATATGCGCAGTTTGCTTTCGCGGGTTTAAGCGGATACTGACAGGCGGTTCGCTACGGTGGGCATCGGCAAACGCGGGCCACTCGGTGCGCAGCGATCTTTGCATGCGGGCTTCGAAGGCCTGGGGGAAATTAACCGACATACGCCCTGCACTTTATCTACGGGTGCGCATCTCCGCGGCTTCTGAACCTGTTGGCGCGCTTGCTAAAGTTTTGTTTTCTCCTCGCGCTACCGCCCGTGCGCGGCTGGCGCGAGGGCGGTAGCGCCTTGCCTGCCGGCAAGGTTGCCGAGGCGGCTGTGTCGGAAGCGAACGGGTGATCGGCAACCTGTTGTATATTTTTACCGATCAGCTTTTGAATGTCTTTGAGGTAGGCCAACTCTTCTGTATCGCAAAACGACAGCGCGATGCCACGAGCCCCCGCGCGGCCGGTGCGGCCTATCCGGTGCACATAGGTTTCGGGTATGTTAGGCAACTCATAGTTGATAACGTGCGAAAGGGCCTCCACGTCAATACCCCGGGCGGCAATGTCGGTGGCCACGAGTACGCGCGTATGCCTGTTCTTGAAATTCGCGAGCGCATTTTGACGGGCGTTTTGCGATTTGTTTCCGTGAATAGCCTGCGCGGTAATACCCACTTTGGCCAGGTCTTTCACCACGCGGTCGGCCCCGTGCTTGGTGCGCGTGAACACGAGTGCACTTTCAATGTCGGGGCTTTGTAATACGTGCGCCAGCAGTTTTCTCTTGTTGATTTTCTCTACGCGGTAAACCGACTGCCGAACAGTTTCAGCCGTAGAAGAGACGGGCGTTACCTTTACCTGCTCCGGATGGGTGAGGATGGAAGATGCGAGGTGTTGAATTTCGGGTGGCATGGTAGCCGAGAAAAAGAGCGTTTGCCGTCTGGCCGGCAACGCGCTGATGATGCGTTTCACATCGTGAATAAAACCCATGTCGAGCATGCGGTCGGCCTCATCAAGCACGAATATTTTAATGCGGTCGAGCCGCACGAAGCGCTGGTTCATGAGGTCGAGCAGGCGGCCGGGCGTGGCAATAAGTATGTCTACCCCGGCACGCAGCGCATCGGTTTGCGCTTTTTGAGAAACTCCGCCAAAAATTACTGCGTGGCGAACGCGCAATAACTTGCCATAGGTGGCAAAGCTCTCGCCAATTTGTATCGCCAACTCGCGCGTGGGGGTGAGGATCAGCGCCTTGATCCCCTGGGGCGCTTTCTGGTAAAGTTCGTCCTGATGTAGTAGTTGCAACACGGGCAGTGCAAAGGCTGCCGTTTTGCCGGTGCCCGTCTGGGCGCAGCCGAGCAGATCTTTGCGCTTCAGCACGATGGGTATTGATTGCTGTTGTATGGGCGTTGGCTTTTCATATCCCTCCGCTTTCAATGCTTTTAAAATGGGATCGATGAGTTGTAATTGTTCGAATGTCATGAAACAGGAATGTAAAGTGTGCCGCTAACCCGCAGCCGGAAGGGAATTTGTGGAGCAAAGATAATAAACGTTTTCGCAACTGTTGTTTCACGCCATCAACTCGCGTGCATTGGCCAAGGCGGAAGCCGATGGTTTGTCGCCACCGATCATTTTGGCAATTTCTGTAACGCGCTCTTCATCAGTAAGCAGGCGCAGGTGACTAACGGCTTTCTTGCCTTCCGTTGATTTGTACACCAGGTAGTGCGCCTGGCCCCTGGCAGCAATTTGCGGTAGATGGCTGATGGCAATCACCTGGTGGTTTTTCGCCATGGCTTGCATCAGTTTGCCAAGCCGAAGTGCAATTTCACCCGAAACGCCCGTGTCGATTTCATCCAGCACCAAGGTAGGCATGGCCGTTCTTTCGGCCATTACAAACTTTACAGCAAACATCAGCCGCGCAAACTCGCCTCCGGAAGCAACTTGCACGAGTGGTTTGGGTGCCATTCCCTTATTGGCCGAAAACAGCACGTCTATGTTATCGCAACCAGAAGCCTGTGGGGTCACTGCTTCGTGCTCGATTTTAATTTGCGCATCGGGCATGCCCAGTTCCTGCAGCAGCACAGTAATCTTTTTTGTTAGCGGTTGAAAAACCGTCAGCCGCGACTGGCTGAGTTTTGCACCGCTGTCAGCAACACGCCATTCACATGCGGCAAGTTGCTGTTGCGCGTGGGCAATCTCATGGTCTATATTTTTTATCGTGTTGGCCTTGGCTTGCAGGTCATCGCGCAGCTGCAGCAGGTCGCCTACACTATGGCAACGATGTTTTTTTTGTAGCTGATAAATTGTACTTAGCCGACTCTGCGCCTCGGTTGCCTTGTCGGGATCAAACTCCACGCGCTCTTCGGCATGTTCCAACTCGCGCACAATGTCGGCCAGTTCAATGCGCAGGCTCTCCATGCGGTGAACGAGTTGCCGGTACATGTCACTAAACTGCGCCAGTGGCTGAAGAATGCCCCTGGCTTCACTAATTGTGTTTTGTGCTGAACTTTCGGTATGGCTCAATAGCGCAATGGATTGATGGAGCCGCTGCTTGATCTCTTCGGCATTTTCCAAAACCTTCACGTCCGATTCCAGTTGCTCCTGTTCGCCCTCCGCGAGGGCGGCTTTGTTGAGTTCGTCAAGCTGAAAGCTGATGTAGTCACTTTCCTGTTTTAGTCTCTCAGCCTGTTCCGTTACCTCTTTGTATTTCTGTCGGGCAGCAACCAGTTGTGCCCAATGTTCAGCATAGCGTGTTCGCAGCTGGTGATTTTGTGCAAAAGAGTCGATGAGGGATAGTTGAAAGCCGCGATGGGCGAGGGCCAGTGTGTCGTGCTGCGAGTGGATGTCCATCAGTCTGCTGCTGATGGTGCGCAGCACATCGAGGGTTACGGGCGTATCATTAATAAATGCCCTACTCTTGCCTGACGCACTTATTTCCCTGCGCAGCACAGTAGATGCTTCAACATCCAGGTCCTGGTTTTCAAAAATCTCTTGCAGGTCTGCCGGGTTGGTCGAAAAATGGGCTTCGGCCACACACTTTTCGCCTTCGGCCCATAAGGCTTTCGTGTCGGCACGTTCGCCCATCAGCAACCCCATGGCCCCCAGCATAATGGATTTGCCCGCGCCTGTCTCTCCCGTAATCACATTTAGCCCGCTATGTGGGGTGAGGTCAAGGCTCTTAATCAGGGCGTAGTTCCGGATGAGAAGTTGCGTGAGCACAAAAGCATGTGAAGAGGCGCAATATCCAAGAATGCCTTGTTTTTCGCAAGGTGCCAGCCATGGTGAGGCTTAGTTGCTGACGATTTTTTGGTAGATGTTTCGTTTGGGATCGAGCGTGGTGAGCAGGTCGTACGCCTCTCTGCGCACCGACAGATTCCCTTCTGCAAAAATGTTGGTGAGCTCGGGTGCTTTGGCATCGAAAAACGATACGATAAAAATAGCATTTGGAAACACAGCCCAGGCCTTTTGGGTGTTCTTCAGTACTGCTAATATTTGGGTGCGGCTTTCATCAGGATTCTTATCAAATATATCGAGTGCGAGCCGGTGGTAGCGATAAGTGTTTTTTCGCAACTCCAGTAGCTGCGGGTTGTTGATGTTGTCGATCAGCGCATACCGGTTTCGCGTGCTGCTCAGGGGTTCCCAGCCGCTACGGGCCGAGCCCTGTGCGTTGTTCACCACCATCAGGGCCTTCTGAAAATAGGTACTGCCGCCCAACTCGCTGAACGAGTCGTAATCCATGCCCAGAATAATGTAAGCATAGAAGGCTAACATAGACGTAAGGTTGCCGATATAGGTGTTGTCGTTGTACTCCAGCGGCTGAGATTCTACGTATTCAAACTCCCACTCGCGATCCGCAAAGTTGAGCAGCACGGTTTCGTAATTGCTGTTGTAGATGGGGCGGGCGGAGGTAATTTGTGCGCTGGCCTGAAAGTAGCCGATAGAAGGCATTTTCACGATGTTCAGGAACAGGCTGCAATTGATGCGCTCATGGTTTTTGTATGAGTCGGTGGTCCACTTGCGGGTGTTCATAAAGATGGCAAACGCCCGCTCCATGTCCTTAAACACGGCCTTATCTGAGGTCTGTATCTGGTCGGCATTGATTACTATCTTGCAGTTAAGCTCCTGGGCGGCAACTACGGCAGGCAAAAAAAGCAAAAATAAAATGCGGGCGCTACGCATGTATCAGACGGATAATAGCTGTAACGATATCGGCAGCAACTTCTTGTTTTGACTTCAATGGAAATTCGCGCATAGTGTCGTTGCGGTCGATGAGTGTAACGCGGTTGGTATCATAACCAAAGCCTGCACCGCTATCGTTGAGTGAGTTGAGCACAATCAGGTCGAAGTTTTTAGCCTTGATCTTCTTCTTCGCATTGGCTACCTCGTTTTCCGTCTCTAAGGCGAAACCCACCAGCAACTGGCCGTTTTTCTTTTGTGCACCCAGCGAAGCGGCAATGTCGTGGGTTTTTACCAGCTCCAGCGTCAGGCTGCTGTCGGTCTTCTTGATTTTTTGCCCGGCTGTTGTGGCCGGTTTGTAATCGGCTACCGCTGCCGACAGCACCGCTATGTCGCACCCTGAAAAGAGGCGGTTACACACGGTGTGCATCTCTTCGGCCGAAACGACTCGCGTGATTTGAATGCCCGGATGTTGCGGTTGCAGTTGCGTAGGCCCGGCCACCAGGTGCACCTCCGCGCCCTGTTTTACCAATGCTTCAGCAAGGGCAAAGCCCATCTTTCCCGAGGCGTGATTGCCGATAAAGCGAACGGGGTCTAACGCCTCGTAGGTAGGCCCGGCTGTTACCAGGGCTTTCCGGCCGATCAATTTCTTATCACGCTCGAAATGGTTGAGCACTGAGGCCGCGATTTTGTCAGGTTCGGCCATCCGTCCCGTTCCTACCAGGCCGCTGGCTAACTCGCCATAGGCTGGCGGCACGAGTATGTTGCCGAACCCTGTGAGCGTGTTAATATTTGCTTGCGTAGCCGGGTGTTGCAGCATGTCCAGGTCCATGGCGGGGGCAAAAAATACAGGGCAGCGTGCAGACAAGTAGGCGGCCAGCAAAAGATTGTCGCTCATGCCGCACGCCATTTTTGCCAGCGTGTTGGCGGTAGCCGGGGCAATCACCATGGCATCGGCCCACAAGCCGAGCTCCACGTGGTTATTCCATTGGCCGTTGGGGGCAGCGAACTCTTTGAGAACGGGGTTTTTTGAAAGCGTGCCCAAGGTAAGCGGAGTAATAAACTGTTCCGCTTCGGCTGTCATGATCACGCGAACTTCCGCTCCGGCCTTGACCAGTAGCCGGGTAAGAAGGGCGCTTTTGTAGGCAGCTATGCCCCCGGTAACTCCCAACAGCACTTTTCTGCCCTGCATAACAGGCTTAGGCCTCCGGTTTAGCGTCTACTTCGCTGCGCATACGGTAGTTCAACTTGCCCTCCAGAAATTCCTCAATAGCCGAGGAGGTGGGCTTGGGCATGCGCTCGTAGAACTTGGAAATTTCTATCTGCTCGCGGTTTTCAAAAACTTCTTCCAGGTTATCCACCGTGGTGGCAAATTCCGACAGTTTACCGCTGAGCTCTTCTTTGATGTTGGAGGCAATTTGACGGGCGCGTTTGGAAATAATCACTACCGACTCATAAATATTGTTGGTAGGTGCCGAGATTTTGTCGATGTCGCGGGTGATGATAGACGGTTGTGCTGCCATAGTTGTTATGAATTTTTCGTTTTTTGCTGATTTACTTTTGTTAAACTTTCGCTGTAGAATTTTTGCGCTTCTTTTAAAAACCTGCTGGATGGATAGTTGTCTACCAACTCCTGATAGAATTCGATAACGGCACCATAGCGCTTGGGTTGAAGGTTTGCGAAACTCTTTTCTGCTAATCGGAATTGGGCCAACACTTTCAGGTAGGCTACTTCTTCAAGGTATCTGGAATCCGGATAGTTTTGTTTGAAGTTGTCGAACGCGATAACAGCCGCCTGATAGCTTCGCAGCTTAACATACTGTTTCGCATTCTCAAATCCTTTTTGTTCCAGCTTTTGCTGACTTACGGTAATTACCTCTGCCGCCTTCGCTGCAAAGTTGCTGCCCGGATATTGGTTTAAGAAATTTTGCATGGCGTTCATGGCTTCAATGCTCTCGCGCTGGTCGAGGTTAGCAGCCGGGGCGGCAACGAAAAGCGAATAAGCGTACATGAAATTGGCCTCTTCGGCCAACCCGCTGCGGCCGTAAGTCTCATAAAAGGTTCTGAACTGGTTCGATGCCAGCAGATATGATTTCTCGTAGTACTGGCAGTAGGCCAGGTAAAATTCCACCTTTTCACCTTCCGGCAAACCTCTTACAATAGGTAGTATCTCCTCAAACAGGATGGCCGAGTGGTAATAATCCTTTTTGTTATAGTAGTTGAGGCCGGCCTCGTATTTCACGCGCCAGTCTTCATTCTTTTGAATCCGTCTGAACTTACTACAGGCAGAAACGAGTACGGCAACTGCCAGAAAAACAAATACATGCCCTTTAAAAAAACCCATAAGCCCGCAAATATACAACTCGGCTACCAATACACGAAAAACGCGTGCGGCCAGTACGGTATTATGGCGGGGTTACTTTCTAACCACCAGCTTGCGGGTAAGCACGCCCTCGTTGTCGAGATACAGCGTATAGAAATAGAGGCCGGCTGCTAACTCTTCGGTTTGCAGTTTTACACGGGTTTCACCGTTGGGCAGGTCAACGTTGTTCATATTGCGGCCGAGAATGTTGTGAATCACGATGCGGGCCTTTACACTGCTGTTATGCATCTTGTAATCGATAAATGCAAAGTCGGTTACCGGGTTGGGGTATACGTCCTGTATGGTGATGTCTTTGGATTGAAATACCAACTGCTTGGCTGCGCGTTCATCGATCGAGATGGCGATGCTGCGTTCTTTGAACAAAGCAGGTAGCCCGCGTACAAATACCTCAAACCTCAGGTTGTGCTGGCCTGTTACCAGGCCTGTTTCCAAAGTGTAAGTAACGCCCTCAAGGGTTTCACCCGGCTCCAGGCGCCTGAAAAACTCCTCGGCAGCGGTTTCCAAACAGTTTTTATCGAGGCAGAAGTACCCTTTCTGGGTGGAGCCCAAATCAAACCCGGCCCTGCGGATAACGTACAACTGGGCTTTTTCGGAGGTGTTTTTTATTTGAATAGGGATTTTTATGCTCTCGCTTATGGCGGCTGAATAGCTGTCGGGCGAGGCTACCCATTCAAACCCTTGCGCCAAGGCGAGGGTGCTTGCAGAGGCAAAACAGGCTATTAATAACCACCGCTTCATACGGGCACACTTTTTCAACAGAAAAAGTAAAACAAATTCAGGAAATGGCCTACCGTATTCTAAAAAATAAGGGGTAGTAGCAGCAATAATTTAAGGGCCCGTAGCGTTCTGCGGGCTTTTCTTCTTTTTTTCTACCTGGTTGCGGGTAGGGCGTTCTTTCCAGCGCCAGTTAAAACCCTTCAGTCGGGTGTCTTCTCTTTTGATTTCGTGCGGAGGTATAAACTGGGCATCAGGCTTAACATACGCACTAACAGTGCTTACCCGCCCATCGACAAAGTTAATACGCATGTTGCTGCAAATCATTTTGTTGAGCCCGGTGACAAATAACAGTCGCAAGCGCACCGAATCGAGGTCCTCTTCTTTTTCCTGCAGAGCGTAATACAAGCTTTCGCCATTTCCTTCCACATTTACGTGGTGTATCTGCTTGTTTTGAAAGTAGGCCGTCATTTTCCTGCCTTTAATCTGGTTGAAATTGGTAAGCGAATCCTGCCCGATGACGAAGGCATTGGACAGCAGAAAAATGCGGTCGATGTTGCGGTTTTTCAACAGTACGCGAATGGAGTCGGACGTCATCTGGTTCCCGGTGTTCCACAGGGCGGGCTTTTTGTAGAAGTACAACATGGAGTCGGCCTGCACGTACACCAGCGAATCAGCGATTCCCTGTAGATCAAACTTGAATATTTTCACGTTGTTGTACGCCAGTAGCCTTTTCTTGCGGGGATCTTTATTTTCAATGGATACCAATGTGTCGGCCGACAGAAACAGCGTGTCGCCATCATCGCCCGCCTTGGCAATGTAGGCGTTGCCCCATACTTTGCTGATACCCAGCTTCTTGTCGTAGTAGCCGTCTTGGCCATAAATGGTCATATTTTCGTCTTTCGATGTCATGACCACATTGAATTTGGCTTTATACAGCTTGCGGGCATCGTCCAGGGTGTAGCGGTCGCCCCTCATGAAATAGGTGGGTGTTTCTACCTGCCCTTTATGCAGGTCGGATTGCTTTTCGGTAGTGTTGTAGAAGCCACTGGTGTAGGTGGCCGTTTGCCCGTCTGCGTCCTTGATGGTGGTGAGGTCTTTGAAGTAGACAATCTTGCTTTTGGCATTGTATTGAAGGGTATCGCTTTCCAGGGTGTAGTCTTTGTTAACGCCCACCACCTGCTTTTTGAAAGCGGCCAGATTGGTTTGCGTATTGTAGTATCCTTTGTAACTGGTAAGTGTGTTGGTGCTGTCTACCAGCTTGCCGCCATTGAAGTATCGCGCTTCATTTCGCTGCCGGTAAAAGTCCAGGTAATCGGTGTATAAGGTGGCGGTGGCCAATTTGGTAAACACCACGTTCCCACGCAGGTGCGCTACACGGGCGTTGCCATCGTACGTCAGGCTGGAGGCGGTAACGATCACCGAATCGCCCTCGGTGATTTTTATTCGTCCGTAGGCCTCTACCGAATTTACTTCGCGGAAAATCTGGGCTGAGTCGCAGTAGATGGTAGTTTGGTTTTGAACCAACACCACATTGCCAATGAGCCAATCGATGCGCTTGCCGTCTTTAATGGAGCCGCGTGTTATATCTGCGTGCTTGAGTTTGACACGTTTTTGGGCCATCCCCGAAAGGGAGAAAAGCAAGCACAGAATGATTACGAGGTACCGCATGGGCGAAAGGCAGCGTAAAAATAGCAGGCTTTGACAGGAATAAGGCCGTGGCATGCGCGATTTTGGATTTTTGTGATGGCTATCTTTGCACGATGATCGAGCGGCTGAGAGAATTTATTGCACGGCAGAACTTGTGGAAGGCTGATGAACGGATACTGCTGGCAGTGAGCGGGGGGCTGGATTCGATGGTCATGCTTCATTTGGTTTATGCTGCGCAGCAGCCGTGCGAGGTGGCCCATGTCAATTTTCAATTGCGTGGCCAGGCCTCCGATGAAGATGAAGCGTTTGTGCAGCAGACCTGCCAACAGTTGAACGTGCCGTTCCATGCTACCCGATTCGATACCAATAAGTATGCCGCCGCGAATAAATTGTCCATTCAAATGGCTGCGCGCGCGTTGCGCTACCAGTGGTTTCAAGAGATAGCAGCGCAACGCGGCTGCCAGAAGATTGCCACTGCCCACCACCTTACCGATGCGGTAGAAACAAACCTGTTAAACTGGGTGCGGGGTTACTCTTATGCGTTAACGGGCGGGTTGCGTGCCCAAAGCGGAAGAATCGTGCGGCCTTTGCTTTTCGCCACCCATGCCGAACTGGTACAGTATGCACAACAAAACGGAATTGCCTGGCGTGAAGATCAGAGCAACCTTGGCGACAATTACCATCGCAATTTCATTCGCCATCGTGTGCTCCCGCTGCTGCGCGAGGTAAACCCATCGTTAGAGCATACATGGTACCGCGGCATGAACCTTCGCGAGGCTGACGAAGCCGCGCTGCAAAACTATTTTACCCAGTGGCGCCAGCGCTTTGTAACGGCCGCGCAAGTAGGATGGAGATTGGATAAGACCGGATTAGCCCCCGAGAACGGAAGTGTGAGCATGCTATACCGCTGGCTGGCGCCCCACGGATTTAACGAGCAGCAATGCGAAGACCTGCTGCGATCGTTGCCGCACACCGGCCGCAGGTTTCGGTCAGGAGATGTTGAAGTATTTGTGGAGGCCGGCCAGGTTGTTCTACAGCCCGCCCAGGTAACATTGCCGCCCGTTGTGATAGCCGTACCGGCATCGGCTGCGCGTGGCTCTGAGAGGCTGACGTTTACCGAACTCGGGCCAACGGTTTTCTCTGCTATGCCACACGTGGCTTGCCTGGATGCTGATACCGTTGGATTCCCGCTAACGTGGCGCAATTGGCACGAGGGTGATTATTTCTATCCGTTAGGCATGGAACACCGAAAGAAAGTGAGCGACTTCCTCATTGATGCCAAAGTTGGCGCATCCGCGAAAGAACATGTAACGGTGCTCGAGTCGGGCGGAGAAATTATTTGGCTGGTAGGGCATCGGATAGATCATCGTTATCGCGTAACGGAGACTACCAGGCGGATGATGCAAATACGGTGGGAGAAGTTATAGCGCTACGCGCGCGCGACCTGCCTCCAGAATGGCGTACTCTTTCCATTGGTGAAACGCGCTGTCTGCAGGAGTTGTTAAAGGGAGAGCGTATTGGCCTTCTGCTTCCCACCATTTTTTAGCGTGCTCCCGCGCACGACTTTTGTCGACATCGAAATAATTGATAACCGAGTCGGACACGATCCACGGCTTGCTTACCGAGGCATGTTTTTCAAAAATAAGGGTGCGCATGTGTGTGCCGTTGGCTTGCTGCCTGAAGTGCGACACAGTGTAGGCCATGGTTTCTGGCTCGGTCATCACCATGTCCCAATATTTCTTAGACTGAATCACCTCGGGCGTGGAGAGCAGGTAGCCGAAGCCGGTTTCGAGGGGTTCTTTTGTGATATGGCAGGCTGCCCTGAATTTTTTCTTTTTGTGCAAAAACGAATCGAAGAGAGCCATGGAAGGTGTCGTTAATACAACTTAGATACTTGCCATAGGGCAAATAGTTGCATGCCAGCCCATATTTTTTTAACCGGGCTTCCTGCTAAGCTGTTCATTGCCGCACAGGCGCCTTGGCTTCGGCCGTTTTCGGCCGCTGAAACTTTTCGTAGCGGGTTAAGAAATCTTCTAACTGATCTACCGCGAGTTTTTTGGCGATAATTTTCTTTCGGTCATCGATGATGTACATCGTAGGGGTTGTATCGGCATAATACAGTTTATTGTAAGTACCCACGTAGGTACGCGGCCCATTCACGGTTATCCAGGTGGTTTTCATTTCTTTAATGAAATCGCGCATTTTCTGCAACGAGGTATCGGTACTTACGGCATACACTTCTACGCTAAAGCGGTCTTTATTCGCGTTGTAAAAGTTTACCAATTTGGGCGTTTCTTCACGGCAATGGCCGCAGCCGGGGTCGAATATCCAGAGGATGGTGTAGCGCTTCTTGATGTCGTACATCGAGCGGGGTTGCAGGCTCGCATCCTGCATAATTAAATTGGGGGCGGTGCGGCCCAGGGTGGCCAGGCGTAACTTGTCGGCATAGTCTTTCATGTTTTGGCGGATCTTTTTGTCGAGCCAAAAGTCCATCTCGCCTGTGGCAAAGTAACGATCGAACAACTTGATGTAAACTTCATCAAGCCCCATGATCTTGGGAGTTTGATAGTGCAGGATGCAGTTCCATACCAGATACTTAAAAGTCTCCTGGTTTTTTTTCACCTTATCGACCAACGCGGTAATGGCTTTCATCAGGGTGTCGGGATCCTGCAAAAACAACCGATCCAGGTAGTCCTTCAGTTTTTCGGTGTAGATGGGCTTGGGCAGCCGTATCAGCGCGTCATCGGCAAGGTCGAAGTAATCGAAATAATGATCGCGGTAGTACCGGAATTGAAACGTTGAATCGATGGTGCCATCGGCACGGGTGGGCGGATCGGGCACTTCTATTTGTTTGCCCGCCTTAAAGATGCGCGCGGTAAGTGTTTGCGGGTATTTTTCGATGACACCGTTTTGGAAGGCCAGCACTTTTTCATTTATTTTTTTTAACTCCTCGCGGGCAGCGGTCTTTTTTGCTTCGTCTTTCAACGTACTGTCTTGCAAAATCTTCAGCCACGGTTCGGCCTCGCTGTTGCGTTCCATGTTGAAAAGCATGTTCTCAAAGAAAAGCCGGTTGTCGTCATCGCCTGTCACCTTCATGTTTTTTACATAGTCATCGGTAGAGGTTTCAAGCGTAAAAAACTGATCATGACCCACAACGAAATCCACCATGCGGGTCTTATCCAACACCATAAAATAAACGCCCTGTGCCAGCGGTTTTTTGCCATCGAAGGTAAAGGCGCCCTGGCCGTTTACACGGGCGGTGTCTTTTAAGAAGGTCTGCTCGCCATAGTAAAAGCCCAGAAAAGCTACGGTGTCCTTCAGCCCTTTTACTGTAAAGTCTATTTTGTAGCCGGTTTGATTTTGTGCGATAGCGGTTTGTGCAGCAATAAGTAAAGTAGCAAGAGTAATGAGGCGCATGACAGTGAACAATTTTTTGCGAATTTCCGATTTTCGGCATTTTTAACAATAGCCGTTTATCTGTTTACCCGCGTATAGGTAAGTATCAAAAAGTCTTTAACAACTATCAGGCCACGTACGCGTGATGTTATGCACTATGGCGCAACTGCGTTACTTTTGCTGCGCAAAAAATGTCGCTACACGTAGATCATCTCACGAAAAAATTTGCCCGCCAAACTGCGGTGAATAATTTGTCGTTTGAAGTGGCACCGGGGGAAATTGTCGGGTTTCTCGGGCCTAACGGTGCCGGCAAATCCACCACCATGAAAATACTCACCGGCTTTTTGCCACCCACTCTTGGCTTTGCGCGTGTGGCCGGGATAGATGTGCAACTGCAGCCGTTGCGCGCCAAGAAGCACGTAGGCTACCTGCCGGAGCACAACCCACTCTACACCGATATGTTTGTACGCGAGTACCTGCACTTTGCCGGCCGTCTGCACGGCTTACGCGGTCATGCCTTGCGTGAGCGCATAAACCAGATGGTGAAGTTGTGCGGATTGGAGGAGGAGAGCAGAAAAAAAATCGAGGCCCTCTCGAAAGGATACCGCCAGCGTGTAGGCCTTGCCCAGGCGTTGCTGCACAACCCCGAGGTATTGATTTTAGATGAGCCCACCACGGGTCTCGATCCCAACCAAATCATTGAGATACGCCAGTTGATTAAGCACATCGCTGTTGACAAAACCGTGCTTTTTTCTACCCATCTGATGCAGGAAGTACAGGCGCTATGCAACCGCGTGGTTATTTTGCACCGCGGCCGGTGCGTGGCCAACAGCACACTGGGGCAGTTGGTGCAACAATCCGGGCTCTCGGCCCGCTGCGTGGTCGAATGGGGTGGCTCCGTGCCGATAGAGGAACTGCAACAACTGGAGGGTGTTGCGCAGGTAGAGCAACTGGCGACTAACCGGTTTGCCCTGAGCGCGCGGCAAGGGCATGACATACGCCCTGCCGTTTCTCAGTTAGCAGCACAACGCGGCTACGTGCTGGCGGAGCTTACCTTGGAAGAGCCCTCGCTGGAGGCCATCTTTAAACAATTAACCCGCAACCCGGCATGACGGTAATTTTCTGGAAGGAGTTCACCGGGTTTCTCAACTCGCTCATGGCCTACCTGGTTATGGCGGTTTTTTTGATCTCGCTCGGTTTAATAATGTGGGTATTTCCGGACACCTCGGTGCTGGAATATGGCTATGCCGACATGGACAATCTTTTTTCGCTGGGGCCTTTTGTGATGATATTTCTCGCTCCCGCCATCGCCATGCGCAGTTTTGCCGAAGAGCAGAAGATGGGCACGTTGGAGTTGCTCCTCACCAAACCTGTAAGCGAGTGGAGCGTGGTGTTGGGCAAGTTCTTTGCCTGCTGGCTGTTGGCAGTTGTTACCCTGTTGCCAACCATCGTCTACTTTGTGTCGATCTGGAAGCTCGGTAACCCGCCCGGCAATATTGATGCAGCCGGGGTTGCCGGTTCATATGCCGGATTCTTTCTTTTGGGGGGAGTTTTTTGTGCCGTGGGCTTGCTTTGTTCGGCACTTACGCATAACCAGATTATCGCGTTTTTGCTGGGCGCCTTTGCCTGCTATGTGTGGTATGCAGGCTTAGATGCCATCAGCGGCATCAGCAGCACTGGCGCGATGGAGTTGTACATAAAACAAGCCGGTCTTTTGTTTCATTACGAGGCCATGGGCAAGGGGCTCATCGACAGTCGTAACGTTGTGTTTATGCTGTCGGCAATGGCAGCAGTGCTAGTGGCTACAAAAACGTTTATCAGCAGCCGTTCATGGTAAACTGGGAGAGTAAACGACTGGAAGACTTATTGTGGCTGGCCAATGCGCTGGCCCTGTTGCTGCTGATTAACCTCGCTGCCGGTATTTTCTTTTTTCGTGTCGATCTAACCGAAGAGAAACGCTATTCCATAAAGCCTCAGACAAAAGAGGTGCTGGCCGGTTTGCAAGACGAAGTTTTTATAGAAGTATTTCTGGCAGGCGAACTAAATGCCGGATTCACGCGCTTGCAAAAAGCGTTGCGCGAAACCCTTACCGAGTTTGCCGTGTATTCAAACTACCGGGTGAAGTATGTGTTTACTGATCCCGCACAGGCGGCCAGCCAAAAAGCTCAGAGCGACTACATGCAGATGTTGGCAGGCAAGGGCATCCAGCCCACCAATGTCATCGACAACAAAGGAGGAACGCGGTTGGAGAAATTGGTGTTTCCGGGCGCTTTGGTCAGCTACCAGGGCCGCGAGTCGGGTGTGATGTTACTAAAAGGCAACCGGTCGCAAAACCCGCAAGAAGTTCTTAACCAGTCGATCGAAGGGTTAGAGTTTGAATTGATCAATGCCATTTACACACTCGCCAGCGATCGCCTGCCCCGCATCGGCTGGGCAACGGGTCATGGCGAGTTGCAGGGTCGTGAGGTGGAATATTTTATGAACAGCATCCATCGGCAATATGCGGTGCGCCAAGTGGGCCTCAACCAACCGCTTACGGATGTAGATGTATTGGTAATAGCCAAACCAACTTCTGCCTATTCGGTACTGCAGCGCTACTACCTCGATCAATTTATCATGAGTGGAGGCCGTGTGTTGTGGCTGCTCGATAAAATAGACGCTGCTATGGATAGCGCTGCGCGGCCCAACTACTATGCCTTTCCCTACACCCTTGATCTTGACGACCAGTTGTTTAAATATGGTGTCCGCATCAACAATGATTTGTTGCAAGATCGTGTAAGCGCGAAGTATCCCATCGTTACCGGTCAGTTAAACGGTCGCCCGCAGATCATGCAAACAGACTGGCCATTCTTTCCGCTCATCAACCATTATGCCGAGCACCCTGTCACCCTTAACCTCGATGCCACCTGGCTTCGTTTTGCCAGCAGCATGGATACCGTGCGAGTCGAAGGGGTAAAAAAAACACCCCTATTGATGACGTCAGCCTACACGCGTACGGTGGCGGCACCTGTTCGCGTAAGCGCTGCCGACCTGCGGCAACTGGATGCAGCCGCTTTTCAGGAAGGGGCCAAACCCATCGCCTACCTGCTGGAAGGCAACTTTACTTCGGCCTTTAAGAATCGATTCCTGCCGGACGGGAATGACCAGCGTTTGTTTCGTGAGAAAAGTGTGTACACGCGGCAGATTGTCGTGGCCGATGGCGACCTGGCCAGAAATGACGTGAACCCCCGCACCGGTGAGGCACAACCCCTCGGGCGCGACCCCTTCACCCAATACACGTTTGCCAACCATGATCTGTTGATGAACATGCTGGCTTACCTGGCCAACGAGCAAGGTATTATTGCCGTGCGTAACAAACAGGTGCGCCTGCGGCCATTAGACAAAGCAAAAGTGGCGGCTGAAAAAATTTATTGGCAGGCACTCAATCTATCGCTACCACTTGTGGTGCTTGCACTGTTTGCCGTAGGCTGGCGGATAGCTCGTGAAAAAAAATTTAGACCACAGCGATGATGGCACGGGCACAGAAAACGAAACTACTGCTGACCAGCCTCGTGGTGCTGCTATTGTCGTGCTGGCTGCTGTGGATAGGCCGGGCCACGAGCGATGCGCCAGACAAAGACATCTTTAGCGTGCCCGATCTAGCCTCGGTTGACAGCATCTTGATGGAATCGAGGGCAGGTACCGTGTTGCTCCACTTTGATGGCACAGGGTGGCGTGCCAACAACAAGTTTGACGTAGATGCTGAAATGATTGATGCTTTGTTTGCCACACTACAGCAGGCAACGCCCAAACGCGAGCTTACCGGTAAGGCGGCCGATTCGGTTCGTGGCATCTTGACGGCCAACGGCATCAGCGTGCATTTGTATGCCCGGGGCAACCTGATGCGCCATTTTGTTTGCGGTGGCAATGTGGGCAAAACGCAGGCCTTCTTTTCAGATAACGATCAAAAAATATATGCGATGGTTATTCCCGGCTACCGGGTGTATGTCTCTGGCATTTTTGAGTTGACGGTGAATGATTGGCGCAACAAGCGCGTGTTTGATTTTAACTGGCGCAACTTTAGTAAGCTGGAAGCGGCCTTTCAGAATGCGGCTGATGACTATGCCATTACCCTGAAAGGCAGCTACTTTGCAGTGGAAGGTTTGCCCGAAACCGATACGGCAAGACTCAATGGTTTTCTGGATGCGGCCTCCTTGCTTCGGGTGCGATCGTACTACACCCGGGGTACGGCCACCCACCTGGACAGCCTGTTGGCCCTTCCCGCATCAATCACCATCCGCGTAAGCGATGTGAGCAGGCGCGTGCGCGAACTGAAAATTTTTCCGCCCGGCAGGACGCCCGAAGTCGCGGCCACGATCGATGGCGAGGCGGCCGTTTTCAATCGTACTGATATTTTACCCCTTGCCAAAAAGCGCGAGTTTTTTGCTCCGCAAACGCGCCCGTCTGCACCGTAGGTAACGTTTTTAGGATTGGGTTTTCTTTCTAACTTTACCGCCCGTTCAATCACTAAAACCACAGTGCCACAATGAAGTTTATCGTCAATTCGAGTTACCTGCTCAAGCAGCTTTCCAATATCAATGGCGTTATCACGTCAAACCCGGTTGTTCCCATCCTCGAGAACTTCTTGTTCGAAATAGATAAAAGTAATCTCACCGTTACCGCTTCCGATCTTCAAACCTCGATGATCACCGAGGTGACCATCGAATCGAAGGAAAAAGGAAACATTGCGGTGCCTGCGCGCATTCTGCTCGACACCCTGAAAAACCTGCCCGACCAGCCCGTTACTTTTTCTATCGATGAAGCGACATATAGCATCGAAATCAGTTCGGACAACGGCCGCTACAAACTGGCGGGCGAGAACGCGACCGATTTCCCGAAGGTTCCCTCCGTCTCTAACGACTTCTCTGCGCTGATTTCCACCGAGGTGCTGGGTCGCGCCATTAACAATACCATTTTTGCTACCAGCAATGACGAACTCCGCCCGGCCATGACCGGTGTGTACGTAAACCTGGGCGAAAAAAACACAACGTTTGTGGCTACCGATGGTCACCGCCTGGTGCGCTACAGAAGAACAGATGTGAAGTCGGACAATGGAAATGCGATCATCATTCCCCGCAAAGCCCTCAATCTGTTAAAAGCCACACTGCCTGTTGAGAATACCGATGTGAGCATCAACTTTAACATGGCCAATGCCTTCTTTAAGTTTGGCAACATCCGCATGATTTGCAGACTGATTGATGAGCGCTATCCCGACTATGAGAACGTGATTCCGTCATCGAGCAGCATTAAGATGACTATTAACCGCACTGATTTTTTAAGCTCGCTCAAGCGCATTTCAATTTACGCCAATAAAACCACGCACCAGGTACGATTAAAAATTACCGGCAGCGAGTTGCAGGTATCGGCCGAAGACCTGGATTTTTCGAACGAGGCAAACGAGCGGCTGTCATGCGAGCATGAGGGCGAGGATATTGAAATTGGTTTCAATGCCCGGTTCCTGGTAGAGATGCTGAGTAATATCGATTCAGACCAGATACGCCTGTCGATGACGGCACCCAACAAAGCCGGTGTTATTTATCCGGCTGAGAAGGAGAAAAGCGAAGATATTTTGATGCTGGTGATGCCGGTGATGCTGAATCAATACGTATAGATTTTTTCCCAAACCCGAAACCAGGCGGCCGCGCGATGGATAACATCCGCGGCTTTCTTTTTGCAGTTTACTTCCGGTTGGTTACCGTAGATATGCTGCTATTTCGTTCCGCCTTTTAATAACGAGCCGGCCAGTGAAGCCATGCCGCCCACCAGCCCGCCCACCAGAATAGTAACCACATACAGCAGGGGTACGGTTTTCGTGGGGAACAGCTGGGCTACCCGTTCGGATAGAATGGAATTGGTGTTCAGATCAATCAGCAGTGCCATTGCCAACCAGAGCACCCCCACTCCGATAAAGCCAGCCGTGAAAGATTTAACGCTCCTCTGCGAAAAGCCATAGCCAACTGCCAGGCAGCCAATGGCCAACGACCACCAAGGCAATACACTCTGTAGCAGCAGGCAGGTGAAAAAAGTAACGATGATCTGTAACGAGAACCTCATGGCTTAGCGGGGTTAAGTTGAACAGTGAAATAAGCGGTCTTGGTAAGTCGCTCGTGCTGATTCACAAATTTTAACGGCATGGGCCGCGCCTCTTCCCAGGGCTTAATCTGGTTGGCATAAAACCGACTGCCGGGGTTACCCGACTGCCCGCCCGGGTACACGGCCCAGGCTTTGATGCCCCGTCTTTCCAGGCTCACCACCATGCGCCAGCTTGGCCCCCAACCTCCGCGCGAAGCGTTGAGCGTGTTTGAGTTGCCGCCATTGATGGCGTGAACGCTGAATGGCTCCAGTCGCAGCAGGTGGCGCACGTAGCTGTCTTTAAAGTACGCCCATTGCAATGGCTTGTTTCTATTTTTTTCCTGCCAGGCGCTTACGCGGGCCAACGCCTTTTCAAACGCCATCCAGATTACATCGGCACTGGTTTCTTTTTCGGGCGTTTGCTGGTGATCGTAAAATGAAAGATCGGGCCGATTCTTGAGCAGCCACCACGTCATGTAGTCGGATGGCAGCGGCAATGCCACCGGGCTATTTCGCATTTCATCCCAAACGGCAGTTTGCAGCTCTTCCACCCACGCTTCAAAATAGCAGGCTGCCTCAGAGTCGGCAGTATTTACGTAATCCCATTTCGCCAGTTTACTTAAAATTGTTTGCTGTTCGGACGAGGCGGGCTTGCCGGCCACGCGTTGCAGCAGCAGCGGCAGGTACTCCTCGCCTTGAATGTTGTAGTTATCGTTTTGCAGTTGCATCATACGCTGCGGGGTTATACTGTCCCACCCGGCAAGCACACGGTTTAACCTGCGGTTGCGATAGTATTCCCACTGGTTGGCATGGATGTAGTAAGGATAAGTAGAATCGGTAGGGTATTGGTTAGCAGAACTAATAAATCCGCGGGCGGGATTCTTCATCATGATGTTTTGATCGACCGGGATAAACGCCTTCCATTCGCTGTTGGTTGTCGAGCCATCCAAAATAAACTTGCCCTCATCTTTTCGCCTTACGGGATATTTACCCTGGATTCGAATGGCGATATCACCCTGCACCGATGCAAAGGCAAAATTTTGCGCGGGGAAGTGAAAGTGATCGAGGGCGTGCATGTAGTCATCAAAATGTTTGGCACGGTTTAGTTCATAGAAGGCGCGCAACACGTTGGCGCCATCGTGCGCTATCCAACGGTAGGCAAAGTGGTTGTTCTGGTTGTCGCCATGAAAGCTGGCATCGTAGGTTACGGGGCCATGGTGCGTGTATGTGATGGTGTCGAGAAAATCCGGCTGACCTTTGATGCGAAACACTTCGATCACTTTCTTTGCCTGCTTCCAGTTGCCATCGCTCAGGTAGTGCTCCTTGCGATTGTCCTGGAAAGTGATTTTATACCAATCTACCAGGTCGCGCTGGGCATTGGTGGGGCCCCACGCTACCGAGTCGGTAAACCCGATAATAACGCAGGGTGCCCCTGGAAAAGATGCACCCATGGTATTGACGTCAGGGGCATGGAGATGTACCGTGAACCACAATGAGGGCATGGTCAGCCCAAGGTGGGGGTCGCTGCACAAAATGGGTGCACCCGTAATGGTTTTGCTGCCGCTTACCGCCCAGTTATTGCTGCCAATACCTTTGGGCTGTTTCTCCACAGGCTTAACAGACGTTAGTAGGGCAGGCACAACAGCGGGTACGGAGTCGAGGTGCACCGGTTTGAAGTTCCACCCACCCGGGTTGTACACGATCGGGTCGGTAACGGGTTCGCGGTCAGGGTACAACAAGTCAAGCGTTTCTTTTCCAAAGAGTGCGAGAGCATTGGTCATCTCCAGGTCGTTTTCGCCAGCGTTGAGTGTTTTGGCCATGTTCATCAGAAAGAGGCCGATCTTCAGTTCGGTCCATGGCTCGGGTTCATAATTCAGCAGTTTGTATTCCACCGGCAGCGTGGCTGGCGTAAGGCTGGCGATATAGGCATTTACCCCTTGTGTGTAGGCGTTGCAAGCCTCCATTACCTCGCTATCCTGCTCCATCGCCTTGAGTGTATTTTGTGCGCCCGTTACCATGCCCAGCCTGCGCTGCGAGCGATCGAAGTCGAGCGCTGCAGGCCCCACGATTTCGGCAATGCGACCGGCAGCGGCATGTGTTTGAAACTCCATTTGCCACAGCCGGTGGCTGGCCGTAATGAACCCTTGCGCATAGTATAGGTCGAACGTGGTGTTGGCAAAGATGTGCGGTATCAACGCAGAGTCGTACACAACGTGCACGGGCTGCTGCAGGCCGGGCAGCGAAAGTTCTTGTGATTTCGGGTGGCCTTGCTCAGCATTTTGCCAAAAGCCGTAGAAAGGATCCAGAAATTTTCCTAAGGGTGGCACGCTGCCCCAACTCCGGTTGAGCACATACACCAATGCCGCGGTGAAAAGCAAGGCGGCAACTACTTTTACAAGGCGCATGAACACGATTGTTTAATCAGCGAATTGACAGAAATTTAAAAGGTTTTCCTAATTTTCGGTTTCTAAATTACTGCACCTGCAAGTGAAGGTTGTACTCTCTCAGTATTCAAAAAGTATCCAAAAAAAAGCGGCACACATACGGGCACTGTTCTTCGATGTAGACGGTGTGCTGACGGACGGCAAGATTACTTACGATGACGCAGGTCGTGAGATCAAAAGCTTTAACGTAAAGGATGGTTACATCATTGCGCACCTCAAGCAGGCCGGCATTGTGGTGGGCATCATCACCGGCCGCGAATCGGGCGCGGTAGCTAAGCGCGCTGCTGAGCTTCGATTAGACTTTTGTCACCAGGGTATTGTAGACAAGCGGGTGGTCGTGGAAAAAATGGCTGCGTTTCATAAACTGAAAAAGAAGGAGATTGCGTACATAGGCGATGACCTGAACGATTTGCCAACACTGGCTGCCGTGGGCCTGGCTGTATGCCCGGCCGATGCGATGGCATACATTAAAACACAAACACACTTTGTTACCTTTGCCCGTGGCGGTGATGGCGTGGTGCGCGAAGTAGCCGATTTGATATTAGCTGCCCAGGGTAAACTTGATAAAATTGCAGAGGCTTAGGCCGACTTACACGATGGATTTATACAAAGAACAAGTACACATAGCTGAGGGAATTGCTTTGGGAGGTGATAAGCTGGTGTTGTTTGCGGGCCCGTGCGCGGCAGAGAGCTACGATTTGTGTGTGGAGACAGGCAGCGTGGTAAAAAGTATTTGTGAGAAGCTGGGCATCAGCTATGTTTTTAAAGCGAGTTTCGACAAAGCCAATCGCACCTCGTCAGCGTCTTATCGCGGTCCTTCGAAAGATGGTGGCCTCGAAATTTTATCGAAAGTAAGAAAAGAATTGCAGGTGCCGGTGGTTACCGATGTGCACGAGTCGCATCAATGTGCCGAGGTGGCCGAGGTGGCAGACGTGTTGCAGATACCCGCTTTCCTGTGCAGACAAACAGACCTGCTCAAGGCAGCTGCACGCACCGGCAAAGCTGTAAAAATAAAAAAGGGGCAGTTCATGGCGCCTGAAGATATGAAGTATGCGGTGGATAAGGTGCGGGGCGAGGGCAACGCGAAGGTTTTTTTGACCGAGCGCGGCACAAGCTTTGGCTACCACGCGCTGGTGGTAGACATGCGCGCCCTGCCTATCATGCGCCAATATACCCCTGTGGTGTTCGATGTGACTCACTCCATACAGCAACCCGGTGGCATGGGCGGCTCTTCGGGCGGGCAGCGCGAGTTTGCGCCTTACCTGGCGCGAGCCGCTGCGGCCGCAGGCGTGGACGGATTTTTTATTGAAACCCACCCCAACCCCGACAAAGC
>Ga0224723_1000415_pt1 | contig 29321 bp, 21 predicted proteins | sample Balambano_FR2_Me_FD_161647 | JGI IMG/M metagenome (GOLD analysis project Ga0224723, IMG submission 161647) | Freshwater sediment microbial communities from Lake Towuti, South Sulawesi, Indonesia - Balambano_FR2_MetaG | ecosystem: Environmental > Aquatic > Freshwater > Lake > Sediment | place... | reverse complement strand
ACCAGGGGCTATCGGGGCGATCGCACATCCAGCGCCAGTCAGCCGCAAAGGACAGCAGCACCCAGACGGGACAACCCAGCGCTCCGGCTAAGTGACCAACTGAGGTATCAACGGTAATAATCAAATCAAGCTGCATCATCACAGCAGCGGTGTCAGCAAAATCTTTTAGCTGAGGGCTAAGGTCTTGAACAGCACTGGCGTTGGGCAGTTGTGATAAATCTGCTGTTCTTGCGCCTTTTTGCAGACTGTAAAGCTGAACATTCGGGACTTCTAGCAGTTTCACCAAGTGGCTGAGAGAACAGGAGCGATCGCGATCGCTGCGATGATCGGGACTGCCCGCCCAAACAATTCCTACTTTAAAGCGATCGGGCGGGGACTCAAGCTGAAAATCAGAAACAGGCGGCTTCAGGTAAGGAATTTGAGCCGGAATGGTTTCCAGCGTCGTGCCAAAAATGTGCGGCAGGCTGAGCAGTGGCGCATGGAGATGAAATTCTGGTAAAGGTGCGCCTTTGGGAATTACCTGCTCGATTCCAGGAACAGTTTGTAGCAGCCTGACCAGCGCTTCCTGACACTCCACAATCACCCGTCCGCCGCGCTCAGCGACCAGCGGCGCATAGCGAATAAACTGAATCGTGTCACCAAACCCCTGCTCGGCGTGCAGCAAGATTGTTTTGCCGTTCAGGTAAGACCCATCCCACATTGGCTGAGCAAAGACGGGAAGTGACTTAAAGTTTGGCCCTTTGACCTGCCAGCGCCACTCATATTCCTCAAAGCCCTGGGCTAACTCGCCTGCCAGCAACAGCGACAGCCCCCGATTCAGGTGAGCATCGGCGTAGTCTGGCTTGAGCGAAATTGCCTGATTATAGGCTACAACTGATTCGGCTATTTTGCCCTGTTCGCATAGCGCCAAACCCAGGTTGTTGTAGGCATCGAGATAGTCGGGCTTGAGGGCGATCGCCTGTCGATAACAGGTGATACACTCATTCAGCTTTTTCAAATCTTTCAGCGTATTGCCCAGATTGTAGTAGGCATCCGCGTAGTCAGGCTTTAGCGCGAGTGCCTGCCGATAAGCCTGCACCGATTCTGTCAGCCGCTCTAGCTCTTGCAGCGCCGCACCCAAATTATTGTAAAAAGTGAAGTTTTTGGGTTGTAGTTTCAGCGCCTTTTGGTAGCAGGCGATCGCCACTTCAAATCGCTTCTGCCCCTGTAAGGCATTGCCTAAATTGTTGTGGACATCAGCATTGTCCGGTTGCAGCACCAGCGCTTGCTGATAACAAGCGATCGCCTGCTCAAATTTGCCCTGATCTTGCCACACCATGCCCAGGTTGTTGTGCGCTTCTGCATAGCGGGGTGCAAGGGTAATGGCTTGCTGGTAGTGAGCGATCGCCTGCTCCGAGTCTCCCGTTTGGCGAAACAAATTGCCTAGATTGTTGTGAACCTCCGGGTAGCTGGGCTTCAGCGCCAACGCCTGCTGATAGTGGGCGATCGCCAAATCAAACTGTCCCTGTGCCCGATGGGCCACGCCCAAATTATTGTGAACAAACGGATTATCAGGCTTAAAGCTTAGTGCCCGCTGGTAGCAGGCAATTGCATCAAGCAAACGTCCCGCTTGGTGAAACGTCATCCCTAAGAAGTGCCAGACCTCGGTATAGTCGGGATATCGTGCCAAAATCCGGCGATAGTCCTGTTCTGCTTCGGCTAGCCGTCCAGATTGATAATGCTGGTGGGCGATCGCCAGTGCATCAGAGAGGGAAGACATTGAAAGGATGAGGGTTGAGGGTTGAGGGTTGAAGGGTTGGAGGACAATCCACCGCCCTACCCTTCTTTCAGTCTGTTTCTAGCTCCGTCTGGAGCAATTTAGGCTGATTTCCACAGTGTAAACAGGATTCCATTAGAAGAATAAGGGGTTGACCGCAAAATACGCAGCTTCTTTCTAAAGAATTGCTGATTTGGTCATGTAGCAAACGCTCTCGGCAACTTAAGCAGTCAAAAAAATCATCCTGACTCTTGACCGCAAAATGGCAGCATTTCAAGCAGCGTTCGACTTTCCAATTCACACTCAGCATAGCTTTGAGCCGATGAAACAAATCAGCCATAACAGTCTGGCACGAAATTTTGTCATCTGTCTGTAGATGGATTCGTACATTGCCATACTGCACTGATTTTTATGGACTTACCCAAATTGAATCTTGGCTCTTCAACAGTTCTGCTTTTGCTGCCATTCCGTGTCGTTAATGGATACTAAATCTTGCACCAGCCACTCAAACATCATTCCCCATACGTTGTAAAGTGGAATCATAAACCGCGCCAATGCTCCCCCTGGTGTAATTAGATAGCCAGAATAAAAGTTCAGGTGCCCTTCTTTAACTCCTGATGGACGCTCATGCCAATCTGGAGCGCTTCATTCAAAAGCTGCCCGTACTCATCTGCCTGATTCGTCACTTGCAGATGTTGCAACGTTGCTAAATTGGTTTCAATATTGCTAAATAACTCATGCCGACGAGCAATAAAGCGCTTATGTTTTCGCAAAATTTTTTCGGTCATCAAGGCACATACCAGGCTTTCTCGTGTGGCGGTAAGGGCTGCTAAAACTTCTCTCCGATCGATCAGGCTAATGGTTGAATTTTTCACCGAGCCTAATTCATCGATTACGTCTACTGCGGCAATAATTTCGTTGTGTTTATCCACTTCATCTAACAGGTGAGCCAGCATTGTTAGGCTTTTCCCTTTCTGCCACATATAGAGATTCCACAGGAGGGCGATCGCCGCCGACACACCTAAACTAACCTGTAAAAATTGTGCGGTGCTACTTGCATCCCCCGTTAGCCCACCAAAGCTACGGGCTACAATTAAACCAATCGGTAAACAAAAGATTAGAATCAACCCAAACGTAAAAACTTCAGTCATTAGAAATGAAAGAAGCCTCTTAGGGTAGCGAATGATTGAAGGTCGCCACGCACTACCCATAAAGACTTCATTCACATCTAGACCTGACAAGTTTTCCAGTTCCTTCTGGGTGATTCTCAATTCCTCCAGGTCTGCCTGCATAAGTAGTTCGCTCTTAATTTTGGCAACGCTCAGACACTATTGAAAGCCCAGAACCGTGAAAATTATCCGAATTACCTGCTGATAAAAATTGCTCTCAATCTCACTGCGAAATAGCTGAAAAGGTTCTTCCGGTGCGCCAAAAAAAGGTCTGAGCGTCCATCCCAACTGACTTCCCACCAGAGCATAGAGAAATAGCCAGAATTGCAGCAATTTAGTTCGCATTCTTTGGCTTTTGTCTTCTACTGGAGTAGCATCTTGCACTTTAACAAAATCATCGGGCGCATCTTCTGCCTGATCTAGCTTAACCAACGGCTCTCTGGATTTAAACATCTTATAATTTGACTCTGTGACAAACTGCATTCCCTGATAAAACAGTTTCACACCAATTAATCCAGTGAGCGCAAAAATGGCAATATTTAGCAGCAGGAAAAATTCATAATCTCGAATTGACACCAGGAAAAACAGCGTAACTGGAGCAAAACTAAACAGTAAAACGCTGATTATTGCAACCGTTGTCAGAATTAGAGCAGCATATTGATTGAAGGCTAGCGTCGAGCCAAATAGGATGTCAAAGAAAAACAGCGTTGGCAAACAGATAATTAGCGTGATTAGATACAGAGCCGGAAGTTTTACAGCCGATGAAATAACTTGAGGTAGGCTGCTATTTGCTCCAATAATTGCGCCGTAAATGGCAAAAAAGATTGAGCTTGAAATTAGCAGCGAAACGATTTTGCTCTCAATCTTGATGCCTTGACGAATTTCTTCCAGGAAAAGCGTGCGATCGCGCAATAGCGTAATTAAAACGGCAAAGTATTTCACAGAAACTCCTGCTTGTCATAGGGGACTGATTTGTTTTTTGTGTAAATGCGGGCATTTACACAAAAACCTGAACGCTCTTGTCATGGTGAGGGTTGATGAGGCAAGGCAGTAAATGCGCGGTTCAAAAACGGCAAAATCAGTTCAGCCATTTCTAAGGCATATCCCTGAGGTAAAGCGTGGTCAGCACCGGGAATCACTACAATTTCAGATCCCGAAATTTCGGAGGCGTAGGTTTGTGAATGCCACAGTGGAATCGTCTCATCGCGATCGCCCGTCATTATCAGCGTCGGTACTCGCAGTCGATGAATTTCCTTCTCAACCGTATCGATCGCGTCTTCAGGACGCAGCCGATCGACCAAGAAAGACCGAGCCGCAGGTTGAGCGTTTAGCTCTCGCCGAAACCAGCTAAGCCGCTCCAGTCCTTCTCTCTGCCCCACAGTGCCAGCTAGAGGTCTGGCTAGCCAGAGCATTCCATCTACCAATGGGGTTTGCCACAGTAGCGGCCGCAGCGCATCATAACGCCCGCAAAAACTGTCATCTCGAATTCCAGCCGGAGCCGCCAAAACCAGGGCACTGACAGAGTTTTCATAGGCAAGCGCGTAGGCTGAAGCGACCCAACCGCCCAGCGAGTGCCCCACGATCGCCACTGATCCTAGATTCAGCGTCTCCACAAATCGCCGTACAAATGCAACCTGTTTGGCGATGTCATAGCGAATTTTGGGTTTGGATGACTCGCCAAAGCCCAGCATATCCATGCTGATGCAGCAATAGTAGGGGCGAAGCAGTTGAGTGAGCGATCGCCAGCAGTTTCCTTCCCCCATAAAGCCATGCAAAAGCAAGAGGACTGGTCCCTGCCCTACCTCTAGATAGGCAGCCTGGTAAGAATCGGTGTTAGCTAAGCTCTTCAGCGTTAGAATTTGCTTGTCGCTCATGGTGCGTAGAAACTTTGTAGAGTAGATGTGAATGGAGTAGATGTGAGTAAGCGACAAAGTGATGATGACAAACGTAAATGGGCGATCGCACCTGAGAATACTTCAGGCAAGTTCGCCAAATTTTGGGATTGTCTGCCGCTAGGTTGCAATCAAGTTTATACTTCTCAACAGTGAATCCCAAAAGGATTACACTTCATTGCAAAACTCAAAACAAACGAACGTTGAAATGATATGTTCTATGAGTTCCGTCTTTGACACCCTTTGACGAACATCCTTTGACGCAGAGTTTAGAGAGGAAGAACACTTTGGCTTCGCAATCCGAACAACTTTCAAATCCTGCACTTCGAGAAGACTTCAGCGAGTACGTCGCTCACCTACAGCTTCACATGGCGTTACAGGCTCGTAACCTGGTTCCCACCCTGACCCAAACCATCGACAGTCGAGAACAGTTGTTGCACCAAACCCAGGCCAACTTCGAGAAATTCGTTTCTCGTCAGGTTATCTAAATTGTCGATCTGCTCTCAGAAACTGTTTGTAAACAAAGATTTAGATCCCCCTAAATCCCCCTTCAAAAGGGGGACTTCAAGCTTTTGGTTCGGTTCCCTCCTTTTTAAGGAGGGTTAGTCTTGATACCACACTGGTGTGGAATTGTTTGTGCATCGTCTGGGTGGGAATTGTGTATCGGGGCAGAACTATCCCGATTGCTTGGCGAATTGTCGCCCAATCAAGCAGCACCGTCCGATTGTGGACGATTCGACGGGTACTGCGGCAAGCCGCACGAGTGATGCCCGATGGAGCAGCAATAGGCATTTGTTGTGCTGCTCCTTAATTAAAGATTCGGCTTAGCTCAAGCCTAAACCCAGGTAGCACAGCTTCATCAGAGAGAATTTCTGGAGCGTTTAAGACTTCAACCGATCGCCCTTGACGATAGATTTCTACTTGTCGCGTCTTCGGGTCGATTAACCAGCCCAGACGAACGTTATTTTCCATATATTCCTGCATTTTGGCTCGAAGCGTTTCTACCTCGTCCGATTCAGAGCGCAGTTCGATTACAAAGTCTGGGGCGATCGGGGGAAATTTGCGCTGCTGCTGGAGGGTCAGGGCATCCCATCTTTCCTGTTTGACCCATGCGGCATCTGGGGAGCGGTCTGCACCGTTAGGCAATTTAAACCCGGCAGAAGAACTGAATGTAACGCCTAACTTCGCTTGACGATTCCATCCCACTAATTCAAAAATCAGGTCGGCTTCACGCTTGCCTCCCTCTCCCCCTAAAGGTGGCATAACAATTAGTTCTCCTTTAGCGGTGCGTTCAAACCTAACATCAGGATTGTTCTGGCAGAGCTGGTAGAAGTCATCATCCGTTAAGTCAAAGAGTGGGGAGAAGTTTACAATGACAGCAACCATAGGAATTGATGTGCAGTTTTGATCTAATTCTAAGCGTCAGAACCGGAGGCAAGATCTTCAACTTCTTCGAGAAGTTGAAGATCTGAGCGCTGCCTCAGAGAGGGAATGGTTTCTGACTCGAAAGTGGCGATCGCCCCCTCAAAAATCCTCTTTACAGTTGGTACGCTAGAAAAGCTGTGGTGTGCTGCATCTAGCAATAACCGTTGTGTTGGGTGAGGAGAATCTGTGTTTTTCAGTATTGTGATTCCAACGTACAACCGTAAGCCGATTCTGGAGAAGTGCCTGAAGGCGCTGGAAAAGCAGCAGTTGGCGAAACACACTTCAATTGAAGGCTACGAAGTGGTGCTGGTCGATGATGGTTCGACGGATGGCACGGTAGACTGGCTGCGATCGCCCGCTACCCATTTCTCTCACGTGCGCCTCTTCCAGCAAGACCATCAGGGCCCAGCAGCGGCGCGAAATCTAGGTGTAGAGAAGGCGATCGGCGATACGATTATTTTTATTGACAGCGATCTCGTCGTAACGGAGAACTTTTTGCAGGCTCATGCCGATGCGCTGGTGGAAGGGGAGAAGAAATTGGGGAGCGATCGCCTCTTCACTTACGGAGCCGTAATCAACACCAGCAATTTTGACCAGCCTACCTCTGAACCGTACAAGCTGACGGACTTTTCAGCGGCTTACTTCGCGACGGGGAATGTGGCGATCGCCCGCAAATGGCTCGAGCAGGCTGGGCTGTTTGACACGCGCTTTCAGCTTTACGGCTGGGAAGATCTGGAGTTAGGCGTGCGGCTCAAGCAGCTTGGCTTGAAACTAGTCAAATGTCCTGAAGCTCCAGGCTATCACTGGCATCCTCCTTTCTCGCTCGATCAGATTCCACGTATGATCGACCGGGAAATTCAGCGGGGGCGCATGGGTGTGTTGTTTTACCAGAAACACCCCACCTGGAATGTGCGAATGATGATCCAGATGACCTGGCTGCACCGCGTTCTCTGGGGATTACTTTCACTGGGCGGCAAACTCAACGAGCGCACGATGGCTCCTTTTCTGCAATGGTTAATCGACAGCGGCAAACCGCAACTTGCCCTTGAAGCAGCTCGCATTTTTCTCAACTGGTATAACGTGCAGGGAGTGTATGCGGCGTATGCAGACGCTTTGAGGGAGGAGGGATGAAGGATGAAGAGTGCCTTTTTCTCTAGTCCCTAGTCCCTAACCCCAGCCCCTTTAAAGCTCGTCTGGGGCAATGCCGTCTTCAGGGAAAACCCATTGGGGCGTTTGCATTGCTTTCTTACGAATGGCTTCTTCGGCGATCGCAATCATGTCGTCCAAAGATGTTTCCTGAACAAACTTTGATGCTTGTTCTTTATATTCCAGGTTGGGGCACTGGTCGCCCAGTACGCAGCCATTTACGCAAGACACTGCACAGTCAATTTGAGCAGGCTCCATAGATACCTCTCTTCGGTTCTCATTCATCAAGGCGATCGGCAGACTTTTAGCTGAAGCTAGCCATTTATCGGCGTTTGGTGTCTAGCTTTACAAAGTCTAGAAAGATGGTAGCGCAATTCGACAGAAGGGATTCAGCAAAACCATCTCTAGAACTTACGCAGACGGAATACAAATCAGGCGATCGCTACACTAAAAGGGGCTTAAGCCCCCTTTGCAGACAGCAATTGAATTACACGCCCTACAAAATCTTTTACATTCCTTGCTGCAACTTCAAGCGTTTAGCCTTGTGATCCAATTTCTTGCTCGATCAGTTGCTTCCAGAGCAAATAGCCTTTTCCATTTAGGTGGGAGCTATCTAGAGTATAGCGATCGCTTAATTGACTCTTAGGATTGTGAATTTAATAAATCCGCAAATTGTACGGGCGGGTTTAGCAGATCAATCGGCACTGTGCCATGAATTTGACGGCAAAACCCGCCCCTACCCAATCTCGATCTTATTTAATTCCTATAGTGGAATAAGGTTTAAGATTGCTGTATCATTGGCTACTTGCAGCGGTTTACCTGCGTAAAAAATATTAATAGGGATGGGGGTGAACAGACTTCACTCCTACCTTTTGTTGATCCTTCATGGTGCTACGCGCCTTGATTAAGACATTTTGTGTGGAAGCCCCCCGCGTAGCGGGTACTTCCACACAAAAAAGTGTCCTGAGGTATGCACGTAGCGCTACAAGAGACGCTGTGAGTTAAAAAGGCAAAGCCTTTCCTCATTTCTTGTGATAGCCCACGCTGCACCTTTACGAGGAAAATTCGCTATTTTCCGGCTTTCCTTTAAGCATCTGCTAACACCAAGTCAACTTCATCTGTGCCGCTGGTTTCACCTTTGCCAGATTTAATCTGTTTATCGCTTACCTCAATTGCAAAAGGAGTTCCTTCTAGCTCCAGGTTATAGTCGGTCTTGCTGGAGGTATATCCCACACTGGCAATCATCTCACGCCCCTGCCCAGTGTAGACAAATGCTAACATCTGGTCTTTATTTTGCTCGTTATCATGGGCCCAGATCACCATGTACTGTTTGTTTTGGTAATCAAACACTTTGGGTGGACGAGACGGCACATAGCGTCCAGCTTTACCAAAGCTAGTGTCCAGAAATTGTTGAACTGAATTTTGCTCTACGTTGACATAACTTACTTCTTGGGGAGATTGCGCTTCAACATCGCCCTCTTTCTCGTCTCGTGTTTCTTCTTTACCTCGGTTTCGTAAATAATCTGTGGCGACCTTAGTGCCGATCGCACCTACGGCTACAACCCCTGCGCCAATCAGCAGATTCCGAAGATTTTGGTTACTCATTATTTTCTAATTCCTGAATAGGTCAACACTTCAGCAAATTCAACTGAATACCAATTCTCTTTAAGGCTGCATCTTTTGGAACGGGGCACGCTCCAAAAGATGCCGCTTCGTGTAGAAACGGTATGAGTCGTTCCAAACATTAATTGCTTGGAGCGGCTTTTGTCTACACAGGTTTGCTTTAAACCTGCATCGATTAACTTCTACTACGTGTAGGTTAAGGTTACGTGTAGACAAATTGCAATCCATTTGTTACTCTCTTCCAGTTGAAGATGAGGAACTAAAAGATTAGGGATTAGTAGCGTAAATTGATTAACCTGCGATACTTCCAAAAAAGTGTCTGGTTTAATCGCATTCCTGATCTTCAGTAATCGAGTCAGGTTGAAAATTGAGATAGGGGCTTGGCATCGCCAAGCCCCAACAGCAGAGGATTGATTATACGGGCTAGTTATGGTGCGTAGCGCTTGTATCTACGCCTTAAGCTCCAACACAGATGTCGGTGTAGTTAAGGGCAGGCTTGCCAGACAGGTTTGCGAGTTTTACCTGTCCAATTGCTCCTGTCCCGTCAACATCCCAATACAGTTCACCTGTAGTGTTGTTGTAGATGAAGCGATCGCCAGCGTCTCCAGCGGAGGAACCGAGCGTAAACTGAGATGCAGCAAGTACGGTGTTTGCGACCAGACCACCCCGGAAGCCCGCTGCGGAGACAACGATAGTATCTTTACCCGCTACAAAGTCAGTGATGGTGTCGATTCCCTGGAAGGGGTTGTCGTAGACAAATTTATCGGCACCTGCACCCCCTGTGAGTCGGTCGTTGCCCTCTCCACCTTTGATAATGTCGTTGTTTTTGCCGCCAATTAGAATGTCTTTGCCTGCATCTCCATAGATGACGAGTGGAGTTTTGGTGTCTCTGCCGTCAAAGGTATCGTTGCCTTCTCCTCCATAAGAAGTTACCCGTCTGACATCGGTGCCTGTCAGGTCATCAACATCAAAGCTATCGTCACCGCCCAATCCACTCACCTTGAAGGCTTCAGCGTTATCAACGGTGAGTGTAAAAGGAACCAGATTCAATCGGTCAAAGATGGCTTTGCCGCCTTCTGCTTTCAGGGTAAACTCGTCTCCATCGTTACGTGCGCCGTTGACCTCGATTACGTCGTAGCCAGTGCCCCCGTCCATCAGGTCGCTGCCATCGCCGTTATTCCAAACAAGGCGGTCGTTGCCGTCCTGACCATACATTTTGTCATCACCGCGATCGCCCACGATGACATCATTTCCTTGCTCTCCATAGAGGGGTTTAACCCATGAGTACAAGTTAGGGCACTGTTTCAATTTGATCAGCATGAGAAAGTCAGAAAAGGTCAGATGTTTTTTGAGCAAATAGGTCAGAAAAATGCAAAAGGTAATATCTTGCGCCAGTAATCAGTGATAAGGTGTGGTCAACTTGTAGAACCCTTGCGTAACTCGTTGCTTTATTTTTCTGAGCAATATTTTGAGGAATACATGGTGCAAGACGATGAAAGCAAATCAACTTTCTTTAGCTCACTCACAAGTTGCTATTTTGTGGCTACCAATGGCTGCACTGGCTGCCGTGTATGGTTCGATCACATTAAGCTGGGTTGTGTATCGTGTACATTTAGCTGAGGTTGTAACACAGTTGGGATTCGCGCCTACTTTTGCACCCCAGTTGTTGTTGATTGAAACGTTGCTGGCGATCGCCTTGGAGCCACTCGCAGGTCAATTTTCTGACCGACTTCAACAACAGCGACGCAATCGTTTTCCGCTAATTTGGGTAGGGGGTGTACTGACCGCATCGCTGTTTGTGATTATTCCTTTGATTGCAATGGAAATTCAGGCAGTTCCAGCGGTGCAGTCCATACGTTGGGTGCTGGTGGTGCTATTAGTTTTGTGGGCGATCGCCATTAGCATCCTTCGCAGTCCAGCACTGGCGCTATTGAGACACTACGCTGCTACAGTGCGTCTGCCCCAGGCGGCAAGTTTACTCACTTTGGCGGCAGGTTTAGCTGGAGCCATAACGCCGCTGGGAACCCCAGCACTCAAGGAGTTGGGCTATGGGATAACCTTTGTCGCAGCGGCAATTCTACTGGTGGTCACGGTGGGGCTTTTAAAGTTTTTCAATCGCTCTGCAACAACCCCAGCAGAACCTTTAGAGAATGCGGTTTTAACGTCTCCTTCACTTTCCTCGCTGGGATTAATTTTTGGCATTGGTGCAACGGTGACACTGGTGGTTCGATTGGCGATCGAGATTTTTCCTAAAGTTCTCAAAACACAACTGCCTGATGTCAACCCACCGTTGATCATGGGCTTAATGTTTTTGACGATCGCCGCCTTTGCAGTTCCAGCGGGTTTAATCGCTGTTCGAGTTGGTAACTCTAGAGCCATGCTGGTGGGGTTAGGGGCGATCGCCGCCCTGCTGGTGTTGCTCAAACTCACCGTCAGTCTACCTGTGGCAATCGGTTTGGCGATTGGTCTAGGAATTGCCTACAGTCTGGTGTCTAACGGAACCTTTCCGCTGGTGTTATCGGTGCTTTCTCCGCGCCATGCAGGGTTGGCGATCGGTCTGTTTTTTGGCGGAGCCGCCGCCGCTGTCAGTGCATTTAGCGTAGTCTTTGGTACGCCAGAAGCATTGACTGTCACTACTGGAATTTGGCTTGGATTAGTCTCTCTTTTAGGTGCAGCAATCTGTGTTGTGGCGCTGAAGCCTAAACACAATACGGCAGCAAACGATTGAGCTTGACTTGACCTCAATAGTTCTGCATTTTGCCCCCAACCTGAAGGGTTCAGATTTGCGACTTCTTGAAGAAGTCGCAAATCTGAACGTTTTGTACTTAAATCAATGCCATTCGGCTTAAGCGCCCTATTCCACGGGGAATCTGCATAAGTTCTAAAAACATTTCAATGAAGGAGAAAAGTATGTTTATCTGCTTAATTGCAGACTATGGAACGGGCGATCCGGCTTTTACCGAAGTGACCCAACGGTTGCTTCAGGCACTACCGCAGGCTCAAATTCATCCGCTTTCAGTTCCTCCCTTTAACACGCTATCTACCGGATTTTGGATTGCCCAACTGGGACTCAACCCCGGTTCAGCAGAGCGTTTGATTTATCATAACTGTGCGCCCCGTCAAGATGACCCAGAAGCACGGCAAGACAATGAAGGAGAAGGGCTAACCTATGCCCTGTTGCCTAACGGGGTAAAAGTGGTGGGGGTGAATGCAGGCTATACCCTTTCTTTCATCAAAGACCATGCCAAAGTGCTGCATACGGTAAATGTATCGCGAGGTGGCTCACAGTTTCGGTCGCGGGATGTGTTTCCCCAGGCGGCAGTGGCGATCGCCCAGGAAGACTTTGACCTGCTAGGTGATTCACTGAACCCGGCTCAACTGCCCGATGCCCCCCTCGATCGCATTGCTTGGGTGGATGGCTATGGCAATATCAAAACCACCATTCCTGACTACAGCATGGATCTGGAACCTGAAACAAAAGTTGTTGTTCGGATTGGAGATGTAGTGAGTGATGCAATCTACTCTGATGGCAGCTTTAAAGTACCAGAAGGGACATTGGCCTTTGCGCCGGGAAGCTCTGGCTGGTCAAGAGTAGACGGCAAACCAGTCCGCTGGATGGAGCTATTTTTGCGCGGCGGTAGCGCCTGGAGACGTTTTGGCAAGCCCCGGCTGAGCGAACGTGTTACTTTACTTAAAAGTTGAATCAGTAAATACTCCCCCGGATCAGTGTGTAAAGCCTGTCATCCCTCTTAAGGTAAACGAAGCTGTATCCGTAGTTTGAGGACCAAGCAATCTGTCGCTATGCTCAATGTTACCCGTTCCCAACTTCAGCGCTATGGTGTGGCTGTTTTATCGGTTGGGCTGGCTTTGCTGCTGACGATATTGCTGGGAGAGCTGATTCAGCCCAAGATTTTGATTTTATTTTTTGCGGCGGTGACTGTAAGCGCCTGGTTTGGCGAACTGACGGGCGGTCTGGCGGCAACGGGTCTGTCTGTTGTGGCGATCGCCTATTTCTTCTTACCGCCCCTTTATTCCCTCGCCATCAATAGCAATGCCGACCGATTTCAACTGATTACCTTTGGGCTGGTGGGTCTACTGATCAGCAGCTTAAATGCAGATTTGCGACACTCCAAACGGAGAACCAGAGAAACTTTCGCTCGGTTGCAGACGAGTGAAGAACGGTATCGGCAGATTTTAGATACCTCTTATGAAGGAATTTGGCTACTCAACACCGAGTTACGCACCGAGTACGCCAATCAGCGACTAGCTGAAATGCTGGGCTATAGCCTGAAGGAAATGCAAAACCGCTCTTTGTTTGACTTCATGGATCAAGCGGGGCGGCTAGAAGCCGAATACCGAATTGAACGCCGCAAACAGGGAATTAAGGAGCAGTTTGACTTTCGCTTTCGTCGCAAGGATGGCTCAGACCTGTGGGTGCTGGTTTCGGCTAGCCCCATTCTGAATCAGCAGGGAGAGTTTGCTGGGACGCTGACTATGCTAACGGATATTGGCGATCGCAAACAGTCTGAAGATGCCCTCCGAGCCAGTGAGTCTCGCTTTCGGCGGCTATTTGAGTCCAACATTATTGGCATCAACTTCGGCGACCTGCAAGGCAACATCCTCGACGCAAACGATGCGTTTCTCAATCTAATTGGCTACACTCAAGCAGACTTGAAGGCAGGACGGCTCCAGCTTGAAGCCATTACTCCACCTGAATATCATCATTTAGATGAAGAAGCGGGTTGTCAAAGCCTTTCTTCCGATGCCTGCACACCTTACGAAAAGGAGTACATTCGTAAAGATGGCAGCCGCGTCTCCGTGTTAGTAGCGGGCGCTCGGCTAGAAGACTCTAACACCGGAATCGGGTTTATCCTAGACCTGACAGAGCGCAAGCGAATTGAGCAAACCCTGCGCTATCTTGCCGAAACCAGCATCGACCTGGCTACCTCGCTAGACTATCAAACCACGCTCGATCGGGTTGCCCAGATTGCCGTTCCAGAAGTGGCAGACTGGTGTATGGTAGACTTGCTCAACCACGATGGCACCATTTCTCGGTTGCCCATTGCCCACGCCGATCCAGCAATGGCAGCACGGGCGCAGCAGCTTCAGCACTATTCCCCTGACTCGCAGGGGGAAAGCCCGATTGCCCAGGTGTTAAAAACGGGGCAGTCTATCCTAGTGACGAAATTATCGGATGAGTTGCTCCAGAAGGCGACCCACGATGCTGAGCATCTGAAAATCGTGCGATCGCTGAACTTAAAGTCTGCAATGGTTGTGCCCTTGATTGCTCGTCAGCAGATTTTAGGCACCCTTTCACTCGCGACCGCTGAACCCAGGCGACCCTACAGCACAGCCGATTTATCTCTAGCAGAAGATTTGGCCCGTCGCGCCGCCCTGGCGATTGACAATGCCCGACTTTATCGCGCGACCCAGGAAGCTCAGCGGGCTACAGAACAAACCGCTAACCGCACCGCTCGACTGCAAAAGATTACTGCGGCTTTTTCAGAAGCGTTAACCCCCTATGAGGTCGCTGAGGTGGTGGTAAATCAAGGAATTGCTGCACTGGAAGCAAACGCTGGTTCTGTATCGCTGTTAACTGAGCAGGGCATGACGCTGCGGGTGGTAAATGCGATCGGCTATCCACCGGAGGTCGTACAGCACTGGCAGAGCTTTTCCGTCACCGCACCCACGCCGCTAGCAAAAACCGTGCGGACGGGAACGGCCATTTTTCTAGAAAACGCCGCAGCACTGCTAGCAGACTATCCCCATTTGGGTGAGGCGATCGCCACAACCGAAAACCAAGCCTTTGTCTGCATTCCGCTGAATATAGAAGGGCGCACACTAGGCGCGATGGGCTTGAGCTTTAGAACGTCACAGTCTTTTAGTGAAGAAGATCGAGCCTTTATGCTGACACTGGGGCAACAGTGCGCCCAGGCGATCGCCCGGGCCCAGCTTTATGCCGCAGAGCAAGCCGCCCGCAGCGCCGCAGAGTCAGCAAACCGGGTAAAAGATGAATTTTTGGCGGTGCTTTCCCACGAATTACGCACGCCGCTCAACCCGATTTTGGGCTGGACTCAACTGCTCAAAAACCGCAAGCTCGATGCTCAAACGATTAACCGCGCCCTTGACACCATTGAGCGTAATGCCAAACTTCAAACCCAACTGATCGAGGATTTGCTCGACGTTTCGCGGATTCTGCAAGGTAAGCTCAAGCTCAACTTTTGTCCGGTTAACCTGATTTCTACCATTGAAGCGGCGATCGAAACCGTGCGCTTATCTGCTGAAGCGAAATCAATCAATCTCAGCTTTCAGGTAGTCGATGCAGGTTTTGGGCAAGCAGGGGCAAACCACTCCAGCCCAAACGCCCTGAACAAATCGCTGCAAAACTTCCACTTTCAAGTCTCAGGCAATCCGGCTCGGCTCCAGCAAATTGTTTGGAATTTGCTCTCCAACGCGGTCAAATTTACCCCTGACGGTGGCACAGTCGAAGTGAGGTTGTCAGCAGTCATTAGTCACTGGTCAGCCGCCACTAGTCCTCAGTCATCAGCAGGCGAAGCCAAGCAATCCAACACAAATGACTCAGGACAAAGAACCAACTATGCCCAAATTACCGTCAGCGACACTGGCATTGGCATCAATCCTGAGTTTGCTCCCTATATCTTCGACTACTTTCGGCAGGCAGACAGCGCCACCACGCGAAAGTTTGGTGGGCTAGGGCTGGGGCTGGCGATTGTGCGGCACCTGGTCGAGCTACACGGCGGCACCGTTCAGGCTCACAGTTTAGGAGAGGGGCAGGGTGCGACCTTCAACGTCATGCTACCGCTATGGCAAGAAGACTATTCCAACGAAGTGCCAACGTCAGAAAGCAAAATGGAGCGCTATCGCACCACCCACCCAGCGATGGAACCTGTTCCCACTTTCGCCGCTGCTCTGGCAGGCATCCGGGTTCTTGTGGTCGATGATGAGCCAGATACACGGGAACTGCTGAGTTTTTTGCTGAGGCAAACTGGGGCAACGGCGATCGCCACTGCTTCTGCCCAAGCCGCCCTGGAAGCGCTAGACCAGTTCTCACCTAAAGCCTTACCCCATGTTCTGCTTAGCGATATTGGAATGCCTGAGGTAGACGGCTATATGCTAATCGAGCAAATTCGAGCGCGATCGCCCGAACGAGGAGGAAACATTTCAGCGATCGCCCTCACGGCCTACGCCGCAGAATATGATCAGCGACGGGCGCTCGCCGCCGGATTTCAGATGCACCTGACAAAACCAATTGAACCGCAGCGCTTAATTGAAGCGATCGTTCAGTTGTTGGAGTGATGGGGATTGAGGGAGTGGGAAATCATGGCTATTTTGACCGAGACTAAACGTTTAGTTATTCGGAACTGGATGCCCCAAGATGATGCAGAGCAAGCTTTTGAGATTTATGGCGATCCTGAAGTGATGCGTTTTATTGGCAGAGGCAAAACGGAGGAGAGCGTCGAAACGCAGCGGCGATCACTGCAACAAAGAGTCGATCGCACTGCTGCCTTGAATAATGGAACTGGGTTTTGGGCGATCGCCGACAAACAAACAGGTGAAATCTTCGGAACCGTCATCCTCAAACAACTGCCTGACAACGACGGAAATCCCACACCAGACTTTGAAGTTGGCTGGCATCTCAAAAAAGCCGCCTGGGGCAAAGGCTACGCCACCGAAGCAGGACAAGCTGTTCTAGATTACGGATTCAATGTACTGAAGCTGCCCATCATCTACGCTGTTGTAAACCCTGAAAACACCGCCTCTATCCACGTCACCCAACGGCTAGGAATGGTTCCCCTCGGACGCACTCAAAAGTATTACGGAGAGGAGCTAGAACTATTCAAGCTAGAGCTACCTCCTGCATAAGCAATTGGTTCTTCTTCTCAGTTTGCCTCTCACAGAAGCATGAGGAATTCAGCAGGTTGATACCATAACTAGATACAGACAAACAACCAAAACTTAAGTCAATATCGTTATTCATAACTGCAAAGCTACCATGACTGCTCAAACCACGTCGCGTTATGTTACTCGATCAGACATCCTACAGGGAGAGCCAATCATTGCAGGCACGCGTACAACCGTTCGTGCGATCGTAGGGCTATGGCGATTAGGGATCTCTCCAGAAGAAATTCCAACTCATTTACCCCACCTGACGCTAGCTCAAGTATTTGACGCTCTCAGCTTTTACCTCGACAATCAAGCCGAAATCAACGACTACATTGAACGGAATCGTACTCCTAGAGAGAAAATTCATCCCTCGGTGAAAGCTGCGTTGGGCTAGCCGTGAGAATTTCTGCTGCTCTTTTTGTTAGATTCTTTAACAGCCGATGAGATTGCTAATCAATTGCTCTATGTGTAGCCAAGAGAAATGGAGTCAACATGACGCTTCAAGGAGTGATTGGTTTTATCCTTATCCAACTCTTTATCCAGGAGTTCTAGTTAAGCGCTACAAGCGGTTTTTTGCCGACATTGAGCTAGATTCGGGCGAAACCATTACTGCTCATTGTCCCAACACGGGGCCCATGACTGGCGTTTGCAAGGTTGGCAGTCGGGTTCAGGTATCTCGCAGCGATCGCCCAACTCGCAAGCTCCCTTACACCTGGGAACTGATTCAGGTTGAAGATACACCAACTTGGGCAGGAGTCAATACAGCCTTGCCCAATCGCGTGATCAAATCGGCACTCGCAGCAAGACTTTTCCCGCTGGGGGACTACAGCCAGATTCTTCCAGAAGTGCGCTATGGGGCTGACCAAAAGAGTCGGGTTGATTTTCTGCTGATGGGCGATGAGTCTATTTCACCTATTTATGTGGAAGTGAAAAATACGACCTGGGCGCAAGAAAAACTAGCACTGTTTCCCGATACTGTCACCACACGCGGTCAAAAACACCTGATCGAGCTAACTGCTTTGCTGCCCCAAGCCAAAACGGTAATGCTCTATTTCATTAATCGCGGCGACTGCACTCACTTTGCTCCTGGTGACAGCGCCGACCCAACCTACGGAAAACTGCTGAGGGAGGCGATCGCCCTCGGTCTACAAGTTCTCCCCTGTCGCTTTGACATTAGCCCAGCCGGAATTCGCTATTTAGGATTAGCAGAGCTAGTTTTGGCAGATTAGAGCGTTTCTCATCAATATGGCTAACGCCATAACACCTAATCTCAACCGGGAAGGGAGTAGATATATAGCGGTAGCCATATTGATTAGGACATTTTGGCGGCGCGGCGGAGCCGCGCCGCCAAAATGTCCTTGTCCTAACCTAGCTGACTACAGCTACAGCAAAAGGATGAAGGATGAGGGATGAGGGATGAATCGAAACCTTGTCTATACAACGCTTTGGCGAGTCCAACGTTGTCCTAATCAACTCTTCAAGTGCAATACCTGCCGTTTTAATATCCAGAAATATGATGAGTGACGGGTTCAAGCAACTGGTGCAGATTGAGTAAGAACAAAGGCGGCTGACCTTGAATCGAAGTCACCAGCGCGTGGACACAGCGAATTCCACCATCGGCAAAGTGATTGGGCGGCAGGGGTGAAAAGGCAGATTGAGGTACACGGCGCAAGCTAGGCTGCGAATCTAAGAGCAGTCCTACGGGTTCTCCGTGAAAGCTATCCACAATCAGCAAATAGCGCTGCTGATTGACAAATTGGATTTGAGTTGCCGTATGGTTGGGGGCGAGAGCCTGGTCGGGAGTAGTGGTTTTGGCGATCGCATCCCCAAAAATTCGCCGTTCCATATCTAACACCACCAGTTCTTCTTCCTGGTAAAAAGCAACACTGGACCCCTTCCCAAATAGCGAATCGTGTAGCTTGTCTAGCAGAATTACTTTTTGCGCCACCAAAATTGGCAGCGCAAACCACTCATGATGAATCCGAAAGGCAATGAGCTGCTGGCTCGGCTCAACCTTGCGGTTCATGGCGCGGCGATAAGCAAACGAGGAAGGGAGGGACATAGGGAGGGATGAGGGATGAGGGATGAGGGATGAAAGTTGCAGTCAGTTGGGGGGCAAAGCGGAACCCAACGAAAAGTTTCTGCAAAGGTTGGGTTTCCTGGCCTCAATCCAACCTACAGTTGAGGCACTGTATCAATTCACCGTCATTTCACTGCCTCCTTGCCCGTTTCGCTCACTTCTTTAAAGAGGTATCTGTCAGGTCAAGCTTGACTTAGCATCAGCGACGGGTAGTTGGCGCGTTAATCAACTGTTCTAAAGTCCGCAGTAGCGACTGCTCATTGTAGGGTTTGGAGAAGTAGGCAGTTGCTCCTAAACTCATGGCAAGCTGGCGGTGTTTGTCGCCACTGCGAGAGGTAAGCATAGCAATGGGAATACGATCCCACGCTGGGTTTGCCTTCACTTTCGCCAGGAAGCCGTAGCCATCGAGTCGAGGCATTTCGATGTCACAAATCACCGCCTGCACCTGTAGCCCAGCCGCCAGTTTTTCTAAAGCATCTTGCCCATCTTTAGCTTGCTCAACCCGATACCCCGCCTTCTCTAAAGTCAGCGCCAGAAAGCGACGAACGTTGATTGAGTCATCCACAATTAAGAGGGTTGGCTTGGGCGGCGGCATCGATGGCGAAGCCGGAACTGGCAATGCGGGTTCCAGGCTCAGGACAGCATAGTTAGGCGTGGGCGTAGGGGTAGGTATGGGATAAGTCGGCTGAGCCGTCGGGTAAGTCGGCTCAGCCGGAGCCGCCGGAATCTGAGCAGGGGAATGAGACGGCGCGTAGGACTGAGGATGGACAGCCAGATAAGACGGTTGCAGTGTAGATAAATCAGTCGGCGATGGGGGCGGGGCGGGCGGTTGGAAGGCAGGTTCTGCCATTGGCACAATGCTAGAGCGCTCGTAGCTAGTAATCCAGTGCAGCAGTTCTGGAATGTTTACCAGCGGTACGACGCGACCATCGCCCAGAATTGTGCAGTTGGTAAAGCCGCTGGGCATCGGCAGATTGCCCTCGACCTGCCGAATGGCCACTTCCTGTTCGCCCCAGCAGCGGTCTACCTGAATGCCGATGACCTGGCTTCCCTGGCTGACCATCAGGATAGTCGGCGAGTTAATCGTGGGGGGGGCTTCCAGGCGGCTGATTTGGCGGGGACAGCGAAACTCTAGCCAGCGGAACAGGCGAATCAACTGTACCATGCTGCCTTCCCACTCAAAGGCTTCGCTGCCTGCGGCTGAGATGATCTGCTCAGACTGAAGCGCCAGCATTTCCTCAACCGCATCGGTAGGAAAGGCCAGCAGCATTCCGTTGCTTTCGGCTAGCAGCACTCGTGCAACCGAGAGCGTGAATGGAACCGAGAGTGTGAAGGTGGTGCCAACGCCTGACTGAGTGTTGACGGTGATTTCGCCGCGCACCTGTTTCAGGTTGTCGCGCACGACATCCATGCCAACGCCGCGACCGGAGAGGGCGGTGACGCGATCGGTGGTGCTAAAGCCCGGTTCAAAGATGAGGGAAAGCAATTCTTCATCGCTGGCGGCTGCTAACAGCATCGGGTCTAGCCCCATTTGACGGGCACGAGCGCGAATTTTGTCGAGTGGAATGCCGCCGCCGTCATCGCTAATTGTGATGATGGTGCGGTTGCTGCGGTGGGCCGCCGTGATTGCGATTACACCTTGCTCTGGCTTGCCGCGCCGTTTGCGGGTTTCGGGGTCTTCAATACCGTGATCGAAGGCATTTCGCAGCAGATGCATCAGTGGATCGTTGAGCGCTTCAAGAATGTTGCGATCGATCAGGGTGCTGCTGCCGTGCAGTTTTAGCTCGACCTGTTTGCCGTACTGAAGCGAGAGTTCGCGCAAGGCTCTAGGGAAGCGATCGACCACATCAGAGAGCGGCCGCATTCGCACTTGCGTCAGGCTGGTCTGAAGCTGACGGGCTGTTTTGTTGAGTTCGCGGGTGGTTTGTTCGGTGTCTTCTAGCCCTAGCTCAATGTCGCTGGTGACTTCCTGAATCTGGACGATGGTTTCCATCACTTCCTGAGACATCAGGTGCAGGTCGCTGTAGCGATCCATTTCTAGTACATCAAAATTGCTGTTGATATCTGTAGAGTTTTCGTTTTCGTGGGAGCGATCGCCCTTTCTGCGATCGCCCTCCTCCCTGGAACCACCGCCACTACTACTCGACAAACTGCTAGCCAAGTCACCATAGCGACTCCTAGCCCAACTTGTCCCAACTAGCGACGGCACTGTATCAGCAGCGATCGCCTGCGTTGCAACTTTGTCGTAAGCCGTCCGCAGTTGAGCATTGGACTGTTCTAAAACCTGTACCCGATGGCTGAGCGTTCGTACCAAAGCCCTCATCCGCTTCAGGTGCATATCCAAACCGTTGCGCTCAATCGTCAGTTCGCCAAACAGGTCATTCAGTTGGTTTAGCTGCTTTAGTGGCACCCGCACCGTATTTTCCTGGCTTTCTCGAATCGGTGGCGGCGTAGTGTCTGCCTTTGCCTCCAGCGCCCGAAAATTCATGGGTCGCGCTTCCGGCTGCACCTGTGCTGGACGAGGGTGAACAACTTGAGCCTCAGACTCTATTACAGATTCAGCAGGCTGGGGTTGACGCGACGCGGCAGGAAGACGAGGGGACTGCGGTTGAACGATTGGTGATTGAGTGATGTGTGGCTGCACAGGCTGCGGCTGCACGGGTTGCGGCTGAAGAATTTGCGGCTGCACAGGCTGTGGCTGCACGGGCCGAGATAAATACTGAGTCGAAGCGGATTGATTCTCAAACTGGGATTGCTCGACTCGTGACTGTACAGGCTGAGCCAATGGAGTTTGAGCAGGCTGAATCGGTTGAATAGCCTGAGTAGATTGAATCGACTGAATGGGCTGAGTAGGCTGAATAAACTGAAGCGGGGCCGACGGAGACGTTTGGGACGAAATAGGCTGCGATCGCACAAATGGCACATCTGCATCCGCGTCTGTCAGGCTACTTTCGGCATTGCTAAATGCCTCTTCAAAAGCTGCCTGATCGAGAGCGAACTGATCAGCGATCGCCTGATTAAAGTCAGCAAAAGCCGCCTGGTCAAAATCAGCCTGGTCAAATGAGTCAAAATCAGCCTGGTTAAAGTTGTCTTGAGCAAAGTTGTTCTGGTCAAAATCAGCCTGACCAAAATCAGTTTGGTCAAATTCGGCTTGCTCAAAATCAGCTTGCTCAAAATCAGCTTGCTCAACTGTAGCCGAGCGCAATTCCTGCTCAAAGTCAGCTTGCTCAAAAGATTGCTCAAAGTCAGCTTGCTCAGACGTATCAGGGCTGGATGTTTGCTCTGAAGCAGTCTGGTCAAATTCGGCTTGAGCAAAATTAGCCTGCTCAAACTGAGCAAAATCTACTCGGTCAAACTCTCTCTGGCTTAGCGAATTCTGCTCAAAAGTGTTTCTAAATGTAGAATCCAAAATAGGATCAGCAAAAGCAGATTCTGTTAGAGCGGCTTCGGCTTCCATTGCCGCATTCAGTTCAACTTCTAGTGCTGCATCTGCTTCAACTGAGAAAGTTCCTGAGAAGGATTGAGATTCAGACTCATCTGGAAATTCAGCCGACATCTGATCGACCCAGAGAGCCTCCATTTCCTCAGTGATGATGGGCTGAGCCAGAGCAGTGCCGACCTCAATTCCACTCACTTGAATGGCTTCTGGTAGGCTGTCCAGGTTGCCCGTCAGAACGAGGGCCTGCGATCGCCGCCATGCCTGCAATGCTTGTCGGGCGATCGCCTCCGTTTGATCTGGAGCCGCTTCTAGGTGTCGCGCAACCGACTCACACAGGCTGGTAAAGGCACTAAGCTGAAGCATTTCGCCCAATCCGCCCAGTTCTTGCGCTAAAATCGCGATCTCTTCATACAGGCAGGGCATTTCTGGATCTGCCAACACCGACTCTAATCGCTGTAAGCAGCCTTCCACCTCAGTTTGGAAGAATAGAGGAATGATGTCCTGACCTTCTTCAGGCGATAGCACAGAGGTTGCGTCCTCCGCCTGCGGATCGCCCAGTCGCTCATACAGTTGGTCAAAAATTGGATTGGCGTGGTGGTCGAGCCAGCGGGGATCAAGGGAGACATTGTGGCGATCGCAGCCAATCACATGGCGCAGACAGTCCACCGCAGACAGTAGCAAACCCTCCAGGTCTCCGTCAATTTCGAGCGAAGCCTTCTGCGTTTTCAGCACCTTAAACGAGTCCTCTAGCCGATGCGCCAGTTGGCTCAAGGTGTGAAACCCCATCATTCCCGCGCCACCTTTGACCGAGTGAGCCGCCCGCAGCGCAGCATTAATTTTGCCCGTGTCAATGCGACCGTTTGCTAGCCCCAGTAAGGCATCTTCCAGCGTACCTAGATACTCCAACGCTTCGTCGAGAAACTGGAGCTGAATTTCAAGTTCCTTGTCTTTTGACATTGCTAAGCCTCAGAGCCGACTTTGAAAGTACCAACGGACGCTTGTAACTCTTTGGCAACTTCCACTGTTTGCCGCAGAGAGCCAGAAACCTGGCGAGACGAGACAGAGGTGCGCTTTGACACCCGCGCAATTTCTTGCATCAATTCCTTCACCGCTTGAGAAGTTTGCACCTGAGACACGGTGGCGTTGGAAATAGACTGCACCAGATGGTCAATTTGGTGAGACACTTCCAGAATTTGTCCTAAACTTTGCTTGGCATCTTCCACCAGGCGCGTCCCTTCGACGACCTGAGCGGTGCCCAGTTCCATCGCTTCGACGACCTGACCCGTTTCCCGCTGGATGTTTTCCACGATTTGCTCAATTTCCTGGGTCGCAGCGGCAGAGCGGGCAGCCAGTTCGCCCACCTCTTCTGCCACCACCGCAAAGCCCTGACCTTCTTCGCCAGCACGGGCGGCCTCGATTCCGGCGTTGATCGCGAGCAGGTTAGTTTGCAGCGCAATCTGGTTAATCAGCGACACCACTTTGGAGATTTGCTGCGATGATTCACCCAGGCGCTTGACCTTTTTGGCAGTTTCACCGACCGTTTCGCGCAGGTTGAGGATGTTTTGTACGGTCAAGTCCATCGCGATGCCACCCTGTTCTGCACTCATGGAAGCCATTCGAGCAACCGATTCTGCTTGTCGAGCGTTGTTTGCCACCGCCTGAATCGAGAGCGTCATTTCCTCAACCGAGTCGAGTGTGCGGGTAGTTTCCTCTGCCTGTTGCAGTGCCTCGTCAGCCAGTTGGCGAATCGCGCCTTCGTTGTCGCCCAGAGCGGCGTTCACCTGCAAAGCCGACTGTTTTACCTTCGTTACGATTTGCCGCAGGCTCTCTACGATGGAGTTGAAGAAGTCAGCGACGGTGCCGATTTCCCCAGCGGTTACGTCTGCCCGCACGGTCAGGTCGCCTCTGGATGCGCCTTCTACGTCGGTGAGCAGATCGACCAACTGTCGCTGGATTTCCTCTTTTTGCTGACGGCGTTCTTCGGAGAGAGCTTCAGCCGCGATTCGAGCCTGTTCTTTCTGCTCAAACAGTTTTGCTTGCTCCAGGGCAAACCCAAGCTGGACAGCAACTTGATACACAAAGTCAATGTCAATTTGTTGCCATTCTCTAGGGCCAGAACACTGGTGAACTACGAGCAGCCCTAGCAGGCTGTCGTGAATTAGAATTGGCGCAACAACGTTTGCCTTGACCTCAAAGGGTTCTAGCTGGCTGAGGTAGCATTTGTCGAGGTTGGCCTCGTAGATATTGCTGAGCGCCTGGACTCTTCCCCGCTTGTATTTCTCAATGTAGGACTGAGCAAAGCAGGGGTCGTTGATATGGGCATCAAGGGCAACCGGAAAGCCCCGCGCTACGGATTCGGCAACGACTTTACCTTTCCAGCTTTCGTCAAACATATAGACAATGGCGCGATCGACTTCCAGTGCCTCGCGAGTGTTTTGCAGCGCTGCTTTGTAGATGTTTTCTGGCTCCAAAAACTCCCGCATTTGGGAAGTAATTTCGTTTAGCTGTTTGGCGCGATCGGCGACGATCGCCTGCTGCTTCAACAGTTTTGCCTGGTCGAGTGCAAAGCCAATCTGGATGGCGATTTGCCGCACGAAGTTGATGTCATGGTCTCTCCAGTCACGAGGGCCAGAACACTGGTGGCTAATCAGCAGTCCGATCAGCTTTTTGTTGTTGAGAATCGGCGCAACCAGATTCGCTTTCACGCCAAATGGCTCTAGCTGCTTCAGGTAGCAGTCGGTGAGTCCGGCTTCATAGATGTTGGGCGTAGCGTGAACTCGCCCCTTGACGTACTTATCAATGTAGCTATCGGCAAAGCAGGGATCGTCAATTTCTGCGCCCAGCGCTACCGGGAAACCGCGTCCGACGGATTCGGCTACGACTTTTCCTCTCCACTTGTCGTCAAATAGGTAGACAACGGTGCGATCGCATCTCATCGCCTCCCGCACTCCACTCACAGCGGTACTGTAAATCTGCTCGATTTGAAGGGTTTCTCGAATCCGCGAGGTGATTTCGTTAATTTGGGTGGCTTGGCGAACGGCGATCGTCTGCTGTTCAAGCAGCAGTGCCTGGTCAAGGGCAAACCCAACCTGGGCAGCAAACTGAGCCAGCAAATCAATTTCTGAATCTTGCCAGAGGCGCGGGCCAGAACACTGGTGGCCACAGAGCAGAGCAAACAGTTTGCCGTTTCGCATTACAGGCGCAACAATATTTGCCTTGACCTGAAGCCGTTCTAGAATCTTGCAGTGGCAGTCGGTCAACCCTGCGTCTTCAACGTTGTCTCTCGTCCAAATGCGTCCACTGTTAAAGCGGTCAATGTCGCCCTCGCCCAGCGGGTCATTGATGACTTGGCCCATTGCTTTGATCCAGCCAGAGCCGACCGACTCGGCGGTAGCGGTGCCACTTTTCCAATCAGGGTTGAACTGGTAAATCACCACGCGATCGGTTTTGATAGCTCGCCGCACCTCTTCGACCGATATCTGCAAAATGTCTTTGGTGTTGAGCGACTGCCGAATTCTCAGGGTGACATCCTTCAGCAGTTGCGCCCGTTCGGCCTCAGCCGCTTTTTGGGCCGCCAGGGTCATTCCTGTCAGCGCCAGCCCGACCTGAGCCGCCAGTTCTCTCAGGTAGCTTATTTCAGACTGTTTCCAGACCCGTGTGCCAGAACACTGGTGCGCCACCAGCAGCCCCAGCAGCCGTTCCCCGGCCACAACGGGCACCACCAAATTTGCCTTGACCTCTAGTCGCTGCAAAAGCTGCTTGTGTGCGGGGGAGTAGTCGGTTGCCTGGAGGTCACTCGTGGGCACAAAACGACCGCGTCGATATTCTTCCAGGATTTTCTTCGGAATGCAGGAATCGGTAATTTTGTCTTTGAGGGCACGCGGCCAGCCCGGATCGACTGCTTCCGCTACGATACTGCCGCTGTAGTCTTGCTCAAAGGCATAAATCACAACGCGATCGACCGTTAGCTGGTTTTTCGCAGCTTGAACCGCCTGGTCAAACACGCGCTGGTTGTCGCCTCGGCTAGCAGCGCTGGCCATGTCGGTAAAGAATTGAGCCTGTTTAACTGCCTCAGCTTGCTTTTGCAGCAGGCTTTTTACCTGTGTTACCAGATGGTTAAAGCTGTGGGCGAGACGGCGGGCTTCGGCAGGGCCTTTTGCCTCGGCGTAAATGTTGAGGTTTCCGGCAGCTACTTGCTCAGCCACTTGGGTAAGCTGGTTCATCGTGCCAGACAGCCGCCGCGCCAAGTGAGTGGCGATCGCCGCTGCTACCCCACCCATAATCACAAACAGCGAGGCAAATAGCAGTATCCAACCGCGTCCAGAGCCATCGGTAGCGCTCTGGTCAACGGAGGCAATGGCAATCCAGTTCGTTCCAGGAATGGTAGCCAGGCTGTAGAGTCTGCCGTTGGCTACTGCATTAGTCAGCAGGGTGCGATCGCCATTCTGATTTGCTACCGCCTCCACAACCAGGGTGCCACCGGGGGATTGGGTGCTGGTTGCCTGCGCTCGCGCCACCAGATTTGCCACCTGTTGCTTGACTGCATCTCCTCCCAACACTTCGGCGCTATTAGCGCTGCCTTCAGCGGTGAGGGTGCTGAGGGCGATCGCATTGCCATCCGCAGTGGGCGCAAGAATCTGCACCTGCTCTGAGTCAGACAGCCCCGCATTGCCTAACGATTGCAGCACTCGATTGAAATAGTTAGCAGGCAAAACGCCGCGCACGGTGCCCAGAAACTCGCCTGTGTTGGGGTCGGCGATCGCCTGTGTCAACGCTACACTCGCTGTATTCGTTGAGCTATCAAAACCCAGTTCAACAATAGGGCTATCACCAGCCTTTGCCCGCTGCCACCAGTTCTCATCACTCTGGACAAAATCAGACGGCTGACGATCATAGGCAATGTTAAAGCCGTAGCGCTCCGTCACCGAAAACTCAACGAACTGACCCACCTGCGCGGCGCGGCTAACGTAATCATTCATGCCATTGTCAAGCACCAGTTTCGTTGAGCCAAACCGCTGCTCTGCATCCTCAACCGACTCTTGATTTAGTCCAATAAATTCCGCTTCCTGGGTCGCTGCGTTAGCAAAATCAATCACGGGCGGGTCATTTGCAACGATCGTGGGAATTTTTAGCGCCTCTTGCAGCAAATCATTTGCCGACTGTCCCGCCGCCAACACCCGATCTTGTAAATCTCGCTCGACTGCCTTGTCGGACCACTGGTTTTCTAAGGCGTAGCCCATCAAACCCACCACGCCCAACGGCACCAGCACACCCGGCAATACTGTAGTCAGAAGCTGCTGATTCAGCGATGTGCTGCCAGGTTTGCCAGGAACATATTGCACTACAGCCGCTTCTGAGTCAGCCTCATTGACATCGGCTTCTATGAAGGCTGCTTGAGGAAGATCTGCAAATAAAGTGGTTTGATTATTGAGGGGGGCGATCGCCTCCAACGGGTTTTCTAAATTGCTAGGTTGCTCAACTTGCTCAGCCTGATTTGCCAGATCATCCGAAAAAATAGCCGACAGAGGGGTAGTGGTCTGGGAGGGGTTCAGATCACCACTACCATTTGAATGCGTCCGATTAGCCATAGCGTAAGGTCTTGGGTAGGTAAGTGGACAGAAGTGAACATCAATGGATCAGACTCAACGGTCGGTGTCCGGGGGGCAGACAAAAGCCAACTCACTTGCAATCTGTCCACTCACTGGCAAGCGAGCTAGCAAACTAAAACAAGACAGCGAAACTAGTCGGGGGCAATCAGAAATCAAATGAGGAGTGCAAATTTTAGAAACGCAAGTTTTCAGGGATGTAAAATGGATGACTGTACAACAGCTTCAGCATTGAGCACCAGCAAAATCTCCTTTTGTTGCAACACACATCCACGCAAATAGGGGAGCAGACCAGATGGAGCCTGTCCCGGTGGCGGTTGGATAGATTCAGCGGTTAACCAGGAAATTCCCTCAATTTTCTGCACCCCCAAACCCAGCGGAATCGAACCCACTCGAATCATCACCAGGCTGTACTGCCGCGCACTCGTGTCCAATACAGGTAATCCCAAAAGCTGCGCCAGATCAACTACCCACATCACGCGACTGCGGCGATTCATCAAACCCAACATACAAGCAGGCATATTTGGCATGGGCGTAAGGCGATGCACAGGTAAGATCAACGCCTCTTGCACGTGTTTCATCGAAAATACCGCCGGGGTTTGTTGCCCCAAGCGAAACTTGAGGTAGGCATCTCCTACAGCTTTTTGCTGACGGACTGGCTGCAAATTAGGCAATGATGGCGGCATCAGCGCCGAATTGGAGGTATCAGCCTGCGATGGACTTGACGGCACGAATAAGTTGCTCTCGGGTAAACGGTTTGGTGACATAGGCATCGGCTCCCTGCTTCATCCCCCAAAGGCGATCGATTTCTTGATTTTTAGAGGTACAAATAATGATGGGTACTTGGGCAGTAGCGGGATGCTTTTTGAGGCTGCGGCATAGCTCAAAGCCGCTCATTCCAGGCATCACCACGTCAGTAATGATGATGTCTGGCTTCTCTTCGATCGCTTTGTTGAGTGCCTCTTTTGCGCTGCCTGCATTGATGATGACGTAGCCGCTCTCCCGCAAATAGTGGCTCATCAACTCCATCTCAGATACGGTATCTTCGACGATCAAAATCGTGCCCATCAAAGTAATGCTCATCCTTGATTGTCCTCAAACCAATTAACAGCGATTGTGGTGGTGATCCGGATCGACTTGAACTTTAAAGTCGGGGGCTAGAGACTGGGGGCTAGGGGCTAGAGTTGGGAGAAACCATAGGATAGGTTAGTGCAGCATTGCTCGTTACCAAGCTGGAGCTTGGTAACGAAGAAGCTTTTTAACCCCAGCCCCTAGCCCCT
>Ga0224723_1000414_pt1 | contig 29371 bp, 19 predicted proteins | sample Balambano_FR2_Me_FD_161647 | JGI IMG/M metagenome (GOLD analysis project Ga0224723, IMG submission 161647) | Freshwater sediment microbial communities from Lake Towuti, South Sulawesi, Indonesia - Balambano_FR2_MetaG | ecosystem: Environmental > Aquatic > Freshwater > Lake > Sediment | place... | reverse complement strand
CGGTCATCAACCGCAGCGCCAGCAGGGCGTCATCGCTCAGGCCAAACACGGGGGATCGCAGCACGGAGGCCAGCGCGAGATCATGTTCGGGATGATGAAGCGCCTGGAGCAGGTTGATCACATCCCACACTTCCTGGCGGTTATAGTAACCGCGCCCACCCAGCGTCACAAAGGGCAGACCCGCAGTTTTGAATACATCCTCGTACTGATCGATACTGGAAAATGACTGAAACAGGATCGCCACATCGCCGTACTCGAATTGGCCCGCCGCGACCCGCGCTTGCAGACGCCGCGCGATCTCGTAGGCTTCCCACCGGCGGCAGTGATCCGCGCTGAATTTGCCCCTGGCTGGCGGCGCGATCAGCAGGCTGCCGTCGGACTCCAGCGCCGCGCTGCAATCGTCGTCGATCAGCAAAAATTCCAGCCACGGGCCGGGAAGACTCGGATCAGCCCGGTAGGCTGTCATGCGTTCGCCAAATTCGACCTGCCACGCGCTGACCGGGCTGGCAGGTTCGCGCACCAGCAGCCGCTCGAAGATCGCGTTGAAGCCCGTCACCAGGCGATCATGCGTGCGGAAGGACTGCGCCAGCGCCAGCGCCTCGCCCCGCGCTGTGGTGATCTGCGCCCGCACCGCGCCGAAAACGCTGACATCGGCGCCGCGAAAGGCGTAGATGCTCTGCTTTTCGTCGCCGACCACAAACAGCGATCCGGGCACGTCCAGCCCGGTCAGCGCCTGGATGATCGACCACTGCGCGGCGTTGGTATCCTGAAATTCATCCACCAGCAGATGACGAAATTCGCGGCCACGGTAGCGCGCGGCGACAGCGGGATGCCCGATCAGCAGATCGCGCGTGCGCCGTTCGAGATCGTCAAAATCGAGCGCGCCGCTCGCGTCTTTGGCCTCACGGAAGGCGATCGACACACGATGGATCAGCGGAATCCACAGGCGCAGCATCTCCGCCGCACGCGCATCGATCGCCCCCGGCGGCTCGCCGATCAGCGCCAGCGTGTCTCTGGCCGCCGCGCGAATATGGTCAAAGCGTGCTTTGGCAAGCGCCAGCCCCTCACGCCCGCCCCAGTTTTTCTCACTGCCGGCATTGCCGCGTCTGGCCGCCGCTATCAGCGTGATCGCCTCCAGGCACGCGCTGATCGATCCCGCGTGGTAAGCCTCCCAGAACTGATCCAGCAGCGCGTGCAGATCCGTCCAGACTGCGCCCAGGGCGTCCCCGGCTGGCTCCACCGTGCCGATCCGTTCCACCTGCGCCGCGAACGCGCTGAGGTGAATCGGGGCGTCCGCCTCCCAGATCGCCTGCCAGCGCGCGAGCGGATCATTATCCAGCGCGGGCGGCTCGCTCAAAAGAAGGTTGTTGCGCAGCACCCGGCGAATATCGGCGCTGGGGTAATGCTCAAACAGGCGCAGCGACTCATCGTTTTCAGCGGCAGCCCGGCGCAGAGCCGCATCGATCACATCATCCAGCAAAATCGCGGTGTCGGTCTCTTCCAGCACCACAAATTCAGGGTCGATAGCCGCCTCCGCCGCGTTGGCCCGCAGCAGCGAGGCGCACAGACCGTGGATCGTGTCGATGCGCGCGCTGTCCATCGCCGCCAGCCGCGCCGCCCAGATTTGCGCCAGGGCCGGATCATCCACCACGCTATTCAGGTGTGCTTCCAGCCCGGCGCGCACGCGATCGCGCATTTCGCCCGCCGCTTTTTTGGTAAAGGTGATGGCGACCAGCGCATTCAGCGGCCAGTCGCGGTTGCGATCCAGCAGCGCCAGAAATCGCTCCACCAGGACGCGCGTCTTGCCCGATCCGGCCCCGGCCAGAACGATCAGATTGCGGTCGTGGGTGTAAACTGCCGTGTGCTGTTCTGGCGTAAGTTTCATGATCCTCCCGGCGTTTCGGCGGGCTGGCGGATGAAATCGCTTAGGATCGCCAGATATGCCTCCGGCTTTTCCCGCATGGGCAGGTGGCCGCAGTCATCGATCACGGCCAGGCGGCCCTGCGGCGCGAGTTGTTCGATCAGGCGGCCCTGTTCGACCTCCACGACGCGATCATATGCGCCGAAGATCGCCAGCGCCGGGCACTTGAGCGCGGGCAGATGCGGTCGCAGATCCATCGCCCGGATCGCCTCAAGCGAATGAAATGCGCCGTGATGGATGCCCGGTTGTGTCGCCATCACGCGGTCTTCACGCCACGCCTCAAACGGCAGGGAGTCGATCCGGTGAAACTGATGCCGGAACATATAGCGCGCCATGGCGGGGATCTGCGCCAGCCGGTGAACTACGGGCGTGATCACCGGCGCATAATAATTGGCGATCACGAGGGGGATCACAAACTGCTCGAACTCACCGTTGGCGCGGCCCATCACCACGCCATCGACGCTGATGACCTGGCGCACCCTGTCCGGGGCCAGCAGCGCCGCGATCGCCAGCGCGATCTGCCCGCCCATCGAGTGCCCGGCCAGCACAAACTGATCGATGCTGAGTGCGTCCGCCAGCGCCAGCACCCGCCGCCCCTGTCCAAGAAGGCTGTAATCAGCGCGGCGGGGTTTATCACTCTCGCCAAAGCCCAGCAGATCGATCGCCACAGCATAATGGCTGTGCTGGAACGCCTGAATCGTACTCGTCCACAGTCCCTTATGAGAGTTCCAGCCGTGGACGAAGATCAGGGCGGGCGCGGCTCGATCCCCAGCCGTGATGTAAACCAGTTGATGTCCGTCGATCGACAGGGTGCGGCGTTCCACGGGCGTTTATCCTTCCCTTTTGCGCCGGTGGGTGACGGCGGCGCGGCACAACTGGCTGAATTCGCAGTGGCGGGAGCATTTGCCGTCTTCCGGCTTGCTGGCCTGCGCGGCAAAATCGCCCCGGCGACCGCGCGCGATATGGGCTGCCAGATGATGAGCCGCCGAACCCAGCGCCTCCTCACCCTTGTCGTCGAGCGAAGTCACATTTTCGATCTTGTTTTTGTGGATATTCCAGAACGCGCCGCCAGCGACCCGCAGCGGCCGCCCCACCCGATCGAGGATACTCTGCGCGGCCAGCAGATAGGCGGCCATCTGAAAGTTGCGGCCCTCGGCCATGTCTGCCAGTCTGGGCGAGACGCCGCTTTTGTAATCGATCACGACGGCCTGATCGCCCACACGGTCGATACGGTCGATGTAGCCGCGCAGCCGCAAACGTCCCGCCGGGCCGAAATCGATCAGCGCCACCTCGTGATATTCCGACGGGCCAAAGGCGGCCTCCAGCGCGACCGGCCTGCGCACACCAGGAAGCAGTTTGTCCAACGGATCATCCTCGAAGTCCGCCTGCACCAGCGCTTCCAGCCTGCGCAGCAGCACACTGCGCTCCCGTTCCCACGTCGGCCCAGCGCGGAATCCGAATCGGCGCGGCGCATCAGCCAGGATCGGGTCGGCCACCTCTCGCAGCGTGACGATGGCCGCCTCCACATTTTCAGGCGCGATCACCAGGCCATCGCGCATGAAGCGGGTGTACGCTGCCTCCAGGATCGCATGGTTGACCGTGCCGCGCTGCGCCGCGTCCATGCCCTCCTCTGGCTCTTTATAGGCTTCCAGGCGCAGCAGACGCCGGGCGAAGAACCGAAAGCCGCACACCGCATAATCGTTGAACTGGCTGGCGCTCCACACGCGGCCTTCTCCGAGCAGATCGCTGATCAGCGCCCGCAGCGCGGAGTCCTTGATGCGCCCGCTATAACGATCATGCGGCTCGAGGGACAGTCGTGAGGCTTCGATGTTTCGAGAGCGGAGGACATGCGTCCAGATGTCCTGACCCGCCAGCCAGTTATACGCGCCGACCGCCGCCGGTGTCAGATGATTCAGCGGTTCATTCAGTGCGGAGGCCACCCCCAGCATGACCTCTTCGACGGTGGCCGCTTCCTCAACCGGGAGCGTCCGCGCCAGCCCGACCCGGCGCAGCATCGGTTCATGACCGCTGTCGGTAAAAACCGTGCCGACCGCTTTCCACAGATGGCTGGGCAGCCACGGCTTGCCGTCCTGCATAGTGGGGCGGGAGAGGATCAACGCGCGGCGCGGCAGGCAGATCAACTCGTAAAACAGGCCGTCATCGGCGGCGCGCTCGGCCCGTGTCGCCAGGGTTACACCCCGCGCGGTCAGATCGAGCCGTTCGCTGTCCAGATAAAGCGGGTCTTCCGCCAACTGCGTCGGGAACAACCCCTCGGACAAACCGACGATGCCGACCACCTCATGCGGCAGACCACGGGCATCGGCGGCGGTCGTGACCAGCACGCGGCCCGCGCGATCCGGCCTTGATTCAATCAGGGTCGTGCCGAGCGCACTCAGAAAATCGGCGTAGAACGTCGCCCAGTCGAGTACGGTTTCGCGGTTATCCAGCGACGCGATCAGATCGGCGGTGGAAAGCAACCCGCGCAGCACACGCTTGACGGCCTGCATCGCGGCCAGATCACGCGCCACGATATTTTCCGGCGCGTCCCCGGCACGCACACGCTCGATCAGCGACACGGTGTAAGCAGCGCTGCCCTCGGTCGGCAGGGGATCGCCTTCAAAGTCGAGCGCGTCATCGAGCGCCGCGACCGGATCGCGCCCGATCAGCCCCTCCAGCCAGGTGACATAAGCGCGCATCGTGCCCTGAGCCGGCGGCGTCACCCCGGCGAAGAAATCGCGGAGATCGCCCAGCAGCTCATCCGCATCCTCCGCCGTCAGCAGCGGCGCGGCAGGTTCCTGATCGTCTTCATCAGCGGGCGGCATGTGGCTCGCCTGGGGGATCGCTTCGAGCCACTGATCACGCTCCCCAGTGACGATAAACGCCTGGCTGATGCGATCCAGCCAATCAACGCGCTGGCCGATCAGACCCGGCAGATCAAAATAGGGCGAACGCACCGCATCCAGCAGATCGCGCCGCCGGAAGTGATATGTGTGCAGATCAAGGAGGTGGATCAGCGCGACGACCGCCGGGTTTTCGGCCAGCGGCACCCCATAATGCAGGGCCAGCGGCAGTTGATAGGCCGCGCCGTGGGCGATGAAGTGCGGGTAATAACGGTTCCAGTCGCGCAGGGCGATCAATATCTGATCGGGCGGCACACCATCCAGCAGGCACTGTTTGACGTGGCGCAGCATCGCAGCGGTTTCGGCGGCAGGATCGGGCGCTTCCAGCAGCGTGATCCCGCCGACGCTGGCCCGCGAGCGCGGCTCCGGGTGAAACACGCGGTCGATGAGATGAGTGAGGTCAGCATGGCGATCGTCAGGCGGGGTATCCGGCGTGATCTCGCTGACGGCGTAGAAGCGTTCGCGCAGGCGTTCCCGCGTTTGCTGAAAGCGGCGGCCCGCTGTGGCTTCACGGCCTGGGACTGTCGTCAGCGTGATGGTCGTCTCCAGCGCGCGATCGGCCAGCAGCGCCAGCAGATCGGCCTGGACGGGCGAGAACTGATCGAAGCCATCGACGATCAGCAGCGCCAGATCGGAAGCCAGCGATGCATCAGCGGTCAGGGCATCGACGGCCAGCCAGCCCTCACCCTCGTCGTCCACCAGATGATAATCGATCAGCCGGTCCTGATAGGCGGCATAGATGCGCGCCAGGTCATGATCCTTCTGCGTAAGGGCGGCCTGCGCGTAATCGTCGGGGTAAACCCGGTTTTGCTTCAGCTCGCGGATAAAGGCGGCCATGACGCGCGCAAACCCGCTTTTGTGCGCGATCGCGCCATAAAGGGGAAGCTGACCGCTCTGAACCAGATGAGCGAGCGCCTGGCGCAGCAGCCCATGACGCGCCCCTTCCATCACATGGCGCGGCGGTCGGCCCGCCATGTCGAGCAGCCGCCGGTAAAGATCATAAAAGTTAAAGAATTCAACGTTGAAGTAAACGCGGCGGTTATCCGTCCACTCCACCAGCCGCGATCGGAACGCTTCTTCCTGCCGCTTGCTGGGCAGCAGCGCCCACACACGGGCCAACGGCTGTTCGTCGAGCGTCTCCACCAACTGGCGGAGCGCCGCTTCTGTTTTGCCCGCGCCGACCGGGGCCAGGATGATTTGTGTTGGCATCAGCGTAGACGAGGCCCGCGCCGTCAGCGGTCGTAGAGGAGGCTGACCAGCTTGCGCACCGTCGCCGGGTCGATGCGGTCTTTTGCCAGGTAACTGCTGCCGAGGCGCACATAGAGCGAACTCAGATGCGTAGCGGGGACGGCAGGCTGTTTGACCTCAAGCTGGCAGGCCGGGGGTTCGCGGGTCAGCACCACCACCCCATAAACCGGCGTGGCGCCAAGTTCCTTTTTGGAAAGATATTCTCGCAGCGCGGTGACATCCTGGATCACGTTCTGCGATGGGTTCCGGCCCAGCAGGTCCCAGGTCCCCTGCGGGCTGCGCTTGAGCCATTTATCCCCTTCGTTGAGGAACACGCCGGTCATATCGATGATCCGAAACACCAGCACACCGGGTGGCCCGACCAGCACCGCGTCGATGTAACCTAACTGACGCTTGCTGACGTTGCGGATGAACGTGAAGCGCTCATCGAAACTGGTCGCCAGCGCGTTACCCACCAGCCGCGCCAGATCATTTTCCGTGCGCAGGGTCACGGCGCGGATCGCCACGCCGATCGCGCCCAGGCCAGAGATAACGCCCAACAGCAGCAGCAGCGAAGCCAGCAGTTCCGCCAGCCCCCCTTCCCCCGGCACGACAAACAGCGCGATCCCCAGCACGATCAGGAAGATCGCAGCGCTTGCCATAACAAACGCCAGTTGAAGCAGCGAGCGCGCCCGGCGCACCAGGGCACGAGATGGTGCGACGTTCTGCATAATAGCAACACCCCCTTGTAGCGGTGGATCAGGGTTTGCGCTTGTCGTCACCGGCAGCGGCAGTCACCCGTTTGGAACGCCGCTTGCTGATCGTGTCTTCCAGCAGCGCCTGAAGCTCGTTGAATTTTGGCAGGGGCTTATAGATCAGGCGATCCGCGCCTGCCTGCGCGATGACCGCTCTTTCCTCTTCCGGCGTCAGTTTGTAGGCCGTGGTCAGCACAATGGCGAGATGCCCAAGCTGGCTGCTGTTGCGCAGACGCTCTCCCACTGCCGGCCCGTTGATCTCGCCCGGCAGACGAATGTCCAGCAGCGCCAGTTCCGGCAGTTCGCCCTTAAAGCGCCCGTGATCGACATCATCGATCCAGGAGACCGCCTCCTCGCCATCGACAAACGCTACCCCTTCGATGCCCCAGATGCCAAACATCGCCAGCAGCACTTCGTAGATATCCGGTTCGTCCTCAACGACCATCCATGTAGACAAGGGTAACAGCCACCTTTCAGCTATTGCGGCGCAGCCGGGAAGCCCCCGCGCATCCTGGCCTGAATACGCGAGATTATTCACCACTTGCGCCGATTTTTCAACGCACCTACAACGGAAATCCTACCCCGATCATAAAGTCGAACGCTTTATCAGGCAAATTCGGTATATTATGGGTCAGATCGTGCCGACTCCGCTATAATGCAGTATAGGCGACCTCGCAGAGATTTAACATTGAGCTATTCTTGGGGGATGGGCCGGCAGGTCGTCAACGACCGGATTGGACGACGGAGTGAGCGCGTTGAACTGGTTAATCGTAGAAGACGAGGCAGATATTCGCAACCTGGTGGCTATGATGGCCCAGGTGTGGGGGCACACCCCGATGACATTTGACAGCGGACTTAAAGCCTGGGAATGGCTCGACGCGGTGGAAGCCGGCCAGTATCGGGGCACGCTGCCGGAGTTCGCGCTGATGGATATTCGGATGCCCGGCAAGCGCGGCAACGAACTGTCCGCCCGGATGCGCCGCATCCCCATCCTGCAACACATCCCGATCGTCCTCATGACCGCCTTCGTCCTCAGTGAAGACGACATGAAGCGCATGAAAACCGAATTTGGCATCGACCACATCATCAATAAGCCGCTGCCGGATTTTGAACGCCTCAAGACGATTCTTGATGACGTGATTCGCTCGAAAGTGAAGACGCCTTGACTCAAGTCCCGCCGTCGTCCAGCGACCCGCATGAGATCAGCGGGGTCCTCAGCCGGGTCAACCAGCTTGGGGAGGCGACCAACCGCCTGTTCAGCCGTCTTTATCTGGGCCTCAAGCGCCGCTCAGAACAGGAAAGCGGCCCGGCGGCGAGTCCTCAGCGGCGGGCGGAGGTCAGAAAACAGATCGAACTGGCGCGGGCGATGAATGTCGAGAATCAACTGCTGCAAAATGCGCTTAAAACCCAGGCGCTGAAGATCGAGCAGATGAACGGCATCCTGGATGCGATGGATGTCGGCGTGATCATGCAGGACTCCGAAGGGCGCATCGCCCACATTAACAAGGCCGCGCGCGATCTGCTCGGCTCGCAGAAAAATTTCTGGGAGAGCGAGATCGGCCTGCTGTTTAATGAACACCGCGATGTGACGCACGTCGAAGGCGAGCTGATGCCGCTGGGCGAGGCGCGCCGCGTGCAGGTCAACAACCGCATTCTGGGCGCGCAGTTGGCGGCGGTCGCCAATCCTGACGGCGAACGGCTGGGCACGATGGTCATGCTGCGCGATGTGACGCGCGACGCGCTGGCCGACCGGCTGAAAGAACAGTTCGTCACCGCCATCTCGCACGAACTCAAAACGCCGATGACGGTCATCAAGGGCATGAGCGAGGTGCTGCTGCGCTCGCCGGAAGACGCGCCGCCCAACCGCCGCCTGCTGGAAACCCTCAGCCGCAACGTCGATATTCTCGATCGCATGGTGGTCGAACTGCTGGATGTGTCCGAAATGGGCGCGGAAGCGTTCAGCATCCGCCAGAACGCGATCCTGCTCAACCCATTGATCGCCAGCGTCGCCAACGGCCTGCTGCCGGAAGTGAAAAAGAACCGGCTGGAGATCAACTATATGCCGCGCGACACACGCCTGCTCCAGATCACGGGCGATGAACAGCGTCTGCGCTGGGCGCTCGGCCATCTGATCCAGAACAGCATCCGTTACACCGAACCGGGCGGCCGCATCTTTCTGACCGCTGCGATCGACGAACAGACCCCTACGCTGATCGTGGTCGAAGTGGTCGATACCGGCGTCGGCATCTCCGAAAAAGACCTCCCCCACATCTTTGAACGCTTTTATCGCGGTGAACCGCGCACCCCCAGCGGCAAACTGCTCGACCCGCGCGGCCTGGGCCAGGGTTTGTTCATTGCCCGCAAAGTGGCCGAGGCGCACGGCGGTTATCTGCGCGCGGAGAGTGAACAGGGCCGGGGCAGCGTGTTCACGCTGGTCCTGCCGCGCCACCAAGATTAACGCTGCGAGTGCGGCACGTCCGCACATGAGATAATCTTGCAACATTAAGCCACCCGACGTTACAATCCACGTCAGCTTGACGACCAGGCAGATGACCACGTGGGAATCTGATAAATCCCGTTTGAGAGGTGTAACTTTGGGCGCGTTAGGGGCATTTACCTTTGTTTTGCACAGCCACCTTCCTTACGCCCGTCTGGCCGGGCGCTGGCCTCACGGTGAGGAGTGGATTCACGAAGCCGCCAGCGAAACCTATATCCCGCTGCTGCAAACCCTCTACGATCTCAAAGAAGAGGGCATTCAATTCAGGCTGACGGTCGGCATCACGCCGATCCTGGCCGAGCAGTTAGCCGATCCGCTGGTGCTGGATCATTTCGATCAATACTTAGACGACCGGATCGAAGCGGCCAGAAAAGACATGGCGTATTTTGGCGAAAAGAAAGCGCTTCAGGTCGAAGCGATCCGGGAAGTCGCCAGCCAGGCCCCAGCCGGCGCGGTGGTCGCCGCCGATGCGGAAACCAGCGATGATGCGCTCGATGAAGTGCCTGGCGCGGAAAAGTTTACGCCCGCTGAGGTGCGGCAGGCAGAACCGGAATCGACCGCCGACCCGCATCTTTATTATCTGGCCGAGTGGTACAAAAACTGGTTTGAAGGCATCAAACAGGCCTTTGATGAACGCTTTAACCGCGACCTGATCGGCGCGTTCCGCCGCTTGCAGGACGAAGGCTACATCGAGATCACGACCTGCGCCGCCACCCACGGTTATCTGCCGCTGCTGGGCCGGGACAGCGCGATCCAGGCGCAGCTTAAGACCGGTTTGCGCAGTTATGAGCGGTTGTTTGGCCGCCCGGCGACGGGCATCTGGCTGCCGGAATGCGCCTATCGCCCGGCCTATGTCACCGGCGATGGCCGTGTGCGCCCTGGTATCGAGAAGTTTCTGCACGATGTCGGCCTGAAGGTGTTTTTCAGCGAGACGCATACCATCACAGGCGGGCAGCCGGTCGGCGTGGCGGCAGGTGACGTCATCGGCCCGTATGGGGACATCAAGCGCCGTTATGTGATCCCCGCCGCGACCACGTACATCCCGCCGCGCAAGGATGTGACCACCTACCAGCCCTATTATGTGAGCAATACAACCGCTGGGAGCAACGCGGAGAGTCATTCCGGCGTGGCCGTGATCGGGCGTAACAACCGCACCGGTCAGCAGGTGTGGAGCGCGGACTGGGGCTACCCCGGCGATTTTGATTACCGCGAGTTCCACAAAAAGGCGGGGACCAGCGGCCTGCAATACTGGCGCGTGACCGGCGCGAAGACCGACCTGTCGCACAAGGATTACTATCACCCCGACTGGGCGCTGTACAAGATCGATCAGCATGCCGAACACTTCGCGCATCTGGTGGCCGATCTGCTGCGCGATTATCACAACCAGACGGGCGAGTTCGGGTTGATTGCTTCCAATTATGATACGGAACTGTTCGGCCACTGGTGGTTTGAAGGGGTGATCTGGCTGGGTAAGGTGCTGCGCCATCTGGCGAATAATCCTGACGTGGAACTGACGACCGCCAGCACCTATGTGGCGCAGTATCCGCCCAGACAGGTACTGCACATCCCGGAAAGCTCGTGGGGCGCGGGTGGCAATCACTTCACGTGGGACAACGGCGACACCCACTGGATGTGGGCGCCGATCCACGAGGCGGAAGCCCGCATGGAAAAGCTGGTGGCGCGTTTCCCCAATCCCACCCCTGACGAAGACCTCGTACTCAAGCAGACGGCGCGCGAACTGCTGCTGCTGGAAAGTTCGGACTGGCCGTTCCTGGTCACGACCGGCCAGGCGCGGGAGTACGCCATCCAGCGCTTCAGCCAGCACGTCGAACGCTTCGGCAAGCTGGCGAGCAGCCTGGAAGCGGGCACGCCGGATGTGGCCCTGGCAAACGAATTGTGGGAACTGGATAAAGTGTTCCCCGATATGGATTACCGCGCCTACAGCGCGTAAGTACAGGCGATGAAGCCGTGAGCGATGATCGCTGAGTTATTGAACTCCGACAAACGTTTATCATCCAGGGCTTTCATTTGACGGTATTCAACAACATCACCCACGCGATCTTCATGGGGCGGCCGCGTTCGATCGCCCCTTCTGGCCCTCCTCTGGTTTAACATCATCAGCATCAGCCCAAAATTGCGCCGCGCTTTACCCCTTTCCGCTGCGATGGGGTACACTGGAGGCTGCACGGCTGAAAGAGGGGCGGAAGGTGAGGCCGTTTATTGGCAAGTCACTCAGAACTGCGGTTCTGCGATACGGCATAACCCGCGCCCCGGTAACGCCAGGTTCTGAAACAAGGGATGCGCATGGGTAACTCTGGCTGGGGAAAATACCCGTTTGTTAAAAGTGTGCCGTTTTCCTGTCTTCCACAAAGGAGAACGCGAAGTTAGATGAATATCCTGTTTGCGACGGCGGAAGCGCATCCCTTCGCCAAGGTCGGCGGCCTGGCAGATGTTCTCGGTTCGCTGCCGGAAGCTCTGCGCCGCCTCGGTCTGGATGCACGGGTGGTGATGCCCGGTTACGGGTTCATCAACCACGATAAGCACCATATCAGCTTTCTGTTTTCGTACAGCTTCACCCATCGTGAGGGAACCTCCACCATCTCGGTTTACACCACCGTTCACCAGGGTGTGCCGTTCTATTTCCTCCAGGGCTGGCCCTATTTTGGTCAGGACAGTTCGGTTTATACCGAATGGAACTGGGATGCGCCGCGCTTCATCTTTTTCAACCTGGCGGTGATGGCCTTCTTCCGAGAGCTGCGCACGCACGTCGGCTGGTCACCAGACGCGCTGCACGTCAATGACTGGCACACCAGCCTGCTGCCCTTTATGGTGAATCGCAGCCGCGAACGGGGCGAATGCATCCCTGCGGCCACCTTTCTCAGCATTCACAACCTGGCCTACCAGGGCGATCATGTCGGCGGGTGGCTGTTCACGGCAGGGGTCGATGGCCGCCAGCATCCCGATCTGGTCTACCAGGACCTGACCGACAACATGCTGGCGATCGGCATCGCGTATTCGGATGTGATCATCACCGTCAGCCCGCGCTATGCGATCGAGATTCAGTATCCGTATATGGGCTATGGACTGGACGGGTTGATCCGCACCCGCGTGGCCGATCTCTACGGCATTCTGAACGGGATCGATGTGGAAAGCTGGAACCCGGCCACCGATCCCGCGCTGGTCGCCAATTTTGACGACAAAACGGTCGGCGAGAAGCGCATCCTCAATAAGCGCCATTTGCAGGAGCGCGCCGGGCTGCCGATCCGCGATGAGGTGGCGATCATCGGTATGGTCAGCCGGCTGGTGTGGCAGAAAGGCATTGACCTGGCGATCCCCGCGCTGCGACGGGTGCTGGTGGACAGCGATGTGCAGTTGATCACGCTCGGCACGGGCGATCCTGATCTGGAATATGGCCTGTGGCGGCTGGCGCAGGATTTTCGCTGGAAAGCGCGCGCTTATTTACATTATGACGACGCGCTGGCCCAGCACATCTACGCCGGGTGCGACCTGTTCCTGATGCCGAGCCATTTCGAGCCATGCGGCATGGGTCAGATGCTGGCGATGCGCTATGGCGCGCTGCCCCTGGTCAGAGAGACCGGCGGCCTGGCGGATACGGTAGAAAATTATGATGGCGGCCAGGCTGAACACGGAACCGGCTTTGTCTTCGCATGGGAGGAAGCGGACGCGGTGTATGGCACGCTGAACTGGGCGATCGACACGTACCGGACGCGACCGGCGGCCTGGCTGAAGATGCAGCGCCGGGCGATGCGGCGGGATTTTAGCTGGCAGCAAAGCGCCGCGCGATATGCGGAACTTTACCAGAAAGCGGTGGAACACAGACAACAGGAGGAGAGTCGTGAAGGTTAAATGTGTGATCCTGGCAGGCGGGGAAGGCACGCGCCTGAGCATTCTGACGGCCAAGCGCGCCAAACCCGCCGTACCCTTTGGCGGCAAGTACCGCATTATCGACTTTACCCTGAGCAACTGCGTCAATTCCAATATGTTCGATGTGCTGATCCTGACGCAGTATCGCCCGCACAGCCTGAACGACCATATCGGCCTGGGCCGGCCCTGGGATCTGGATCGCTCGTTCACGGGTGGCGTTCAGCTGCTCCAGCCCTTCAAGGGGCGGCTTGACACCGACTGGTATCTGGGCACAGCAGACGCGGTGGCGCAGAATATCAACTTTGTGCGACGCGGTCGCCCGGAATACGTGCTGATCCTGTCCGGCGACCACATCTACCAGATGGACTACGACGTGCTGGTGCAGTTCCACCGGGAGCGCGGGGCCGACGCCACGATCTGCACCATCCGTGTGCCGCTTGATGAAGCCAGCCGCTTCGGCATCCTCGATGTCGAGGATGATTACCGTGTCAAGGAATTTGTGGAAAAGCCGGAAAATCCCCCCGGCAACCTGGCGAGTATGGGGGTTTATGTCTTCAACTACAGCGTGCTGGAAAAGGCGCTGGAGGAAGATCAGGCCGATCCGCACTCAGATAAGGACTTCGGCAGAAACATCATCCCCAAAATGATCGACAGCGGCATGGACGTGTTCGCCTATCCCTACGGGGGCTACTGGATCGATGTCGGGACGATCGACGCCTACTGGGAAGCACATATGGATCTGCTGGCGAACCCGCCATCCATGAATCTCAATGACCGCACCTGGATCATCCATACCCGCAGCGAGGAACGTCCGCCGGTGCGCATCCATCGAGGCGCGACCGTGATCGACAGCCTGATCACCGACGGCTCGGTCATCGCGGAAGGCGCGATCGTGGAGCGATCGGTGCTGTCGCCCGGCGTGCATATCGGCCCCAACGCGGTGATCCGCGAGTCGATCATCCTGACCGACTCCTACGTCGAGGCGGGCGCGGTCGTCGAACGCACGATCATGGATAAGATCACGGTGGTGGGCCACGGCGCGCAGGTCGGGCGCATTCAGGATATGGGCGACCTGGGGATCACCTGCATCGGCAAAAACACGCATGTCCCGCCGGGATACGTGGTCGGACGCAACGTGACCCTGGGAGCTGATCTGCGGGTGGAGGATTTCGCCCGGTTCGACAATAAATTAGTGCCTGCCGGGTCTTCAGTCGGGTATCAGAAAAAGAAATAATCGACAGGCTTCCCCGCAGGCAAAAAGGACCCGGCACAAACGCGGGTCCTTTGCGATCAAATCCCTGACGATCAGGATAGTTGCCCGGCAATCTAGGTCAGGACGACAGAATTATCGCCGCTGAAGGGATTGGGGACATATCTGTCCGCCTCCCAGTCATTGTGCCACTCGCCATCGACCAGGTAACGGAACTGATAATCGCGCCCCAGCGGCAGCTTGACCGACACTTTGAACCGTCCATCCTTCAGCCTTTCCATCGGGTGGCTCTGCTCATCCCACCCGTTGAAGTCCCCGACCAGAAATACATGCTCCGCCTGGGGCAGTTTGTGGGTGTAAAAAGTGACTTTATGTTCCTTCCCGTTTTTGAGCGCCTCTTTTTTCAGCATGCTGGCCTCCTGAGTGCAAGTTCTGAGTAGCGAGTGACGAGTGATGAAAGCCGTCTTTTTCGCGCGTCGCACGTTCAGAAAAAGGCGTCTGAACCCGATCAGACTCAACCAATTTGCCCTGAGCGCGATTCAGCGATATGAAAACGTCACATTGATCGTTCATTTTAGCACAAGCGTCAAGAGGATCAGGTGTTCGATGGGTTTCACTCGTCTTGTGCAACCTGCACAGCGGGAAAAGACCCGATCCGCGCTGTGGGGGGCCGTGCTATTGCCACCCTTTTCGAGTCAGGCTATGCTTGCGCTGGTTATGATCAACCGTCCGCCTCATCACCGTCCTTGCTGCTTACAAGGCAGTCCGTTGGTAACGCCTGCTGGCCTGGTTTCCAACGATCGAAACTCACAGGAGCTTGTCCCCCATGATCAAACCCGTAGCGACCGTGAACGTTGTCCCGGACGTGCCCAAACCCCTTGAACGCATCACCGACCTGGTTTACAACCTGCGCTGGGCCTGGGACCTGGACACGATCACCCTCTTTCGCCGCATCGACTCCGACCTGTGGCTGAAAACCCGGCGCAACCCGGTCGGAATGCTGGGCCTGGTGAGCCAGGAACGGCTCAACGCCTGTATCAACGATCCCGCCTTCATGGCGCATTATCACCGGGCGCTGACCTCATTTGATGAGTATATGGCCGCTAAGGACACCTGGTACGAAAAGCATTACGGCCATATGGAAAAGCCGATCATCGCTTACTTTTCGATGGAATTTGGCATTACGGAATGTTTGCAAAATTATTCCGGCGGCCTGGGCGTCCTCAGCGGCGATCATCTCAAGAGTTCCAGCGATCTCGGCCTGCCGCTGGTGGGTGTGGGGCTGCTGTATCAGGAAGGTTACTTCCAGCAGTACCTGAACGCGGACGGTTATCAGCAGGAGTCGTACCCGCTGAACGATTATTCGACGCTGCCGGTCACGCTTCAGCGCGATACTGCCGGTCACGTAATCAAGCTGCAAGTGCCGCTGCCGGGCCGTCAGCTCACCTTCCAGATCTGGAAGGCCCAGGTGGGGCGTGTGCCGCTGTTTCTGCTGGATACGAACATCCCCGAAAACACACTTGAAGAAGACCGCAACCTGACCGACCGCCTGTATGGGGGCGACCGGCGGACACGCATCCGCCAGGAGATTCTGCTGGGGATCGGCGGTGTCCGCACGCTGGACGTCATGGGTCTGCGCCCGACGATCTGCCATATGAACGAAGGGCACTCGGCGTTTCTGATCTTTGAGCGTATCCGCCAGCTGATCCAGGAGCGCCAGTTCACGCTCGATCAGGCGCGCGAGATCGTAAAGGCCAGCAGCATTTTCACCACGCATACGATGGTGCCCGCGGGGCTGGAACGTTTCGGCTTTGATCTGATCGACGAACACTTCACCGATTTTTACCGCAGTATGGGGCTGACGCGCGAACAATTCATTGACCTGGGACGCGAGAACATGGGGACGTATCAGTTATTCTCCATGCCGGTGATGGCGCTCAACTTCTCGTCGTGGACCAACGGGGTCGCCAGGCTGCATGGGGAGGTCTCTCGCGGGTTGTGGCAGTGGGTGTACCCTAATCTGCCGGAAAAGGAAGTGCCGGTCGGGTCGATCACCAACGGCGTTCACATGAACAGTTGGGTGAGCGGCGAGATAGCGACACTGTTCGATCGCTACCTCGACCCGGCCTGGCGTGTGGATGAATCCAACCCCGATGTGTGGAAAGAGATCGACAACGTACCGGACTCCGAACTGTGGCGCACGCATGAACGCCGCCGCGAACGGCTGGTGGCCTTTGCGCGCCAGCATCTGCGCCAGCAGTTAGAACGCGCCGGGGCCTCTCAGCGCGAACTGGAAAAAGCCGATGAGGTGCTCAACCCGGACGCGCTGACGATCGGCTTCGCGCGCCGCTTTGCCACCTATAAGCGCGCTACGCTGGTGATGCAGGACATCGAACGGCTGAAGCGGCTGGTGAATGACCCCAACCGGCCGGTGCAGTTTATCTTCGCGGGCAAGGCGCATCCGCACGACGAAGGCGGCAAGGCACTGATCCGTGAGATCGTCAAGCATTCTCAGCGCGAGGAGCTGCGTCACAGCGTCGTGTTCCTGGAAAATTACGACATGATGATCGCCCGGTATATGGTGCAGGGCGTCGATGTATGGCTGAACACGCCGCGCCGCCCCAACGAAGCCAGCGGGACCAGCGGCATGAAGGTGATCTACAATGGCGGCCTGAATGTGTCGATCCTCGACGGCTGGTGGGACGAAGGCTACTCGCCGGAAGTCGGCTGGGCGATCGGCAATGGTGAGGAATACAGCGACGAGGAAGCGCAGCACGGCGATTATGTCGAGAGCCAGGCGCTTTATAACCTGCTGGAACAGGATGTGATCCCGCTGTTTTACAACCACGGGCGCGATGGCCTGCCCCGTGAATGGATCGCAAAAGTCAAGGCGTCGATTCGCCGGCTGGCCCCGGTCTACAGCACGCACCGCATGATCAAGGAATATACCGAAAAGTATTACATCCCGACTGTAGAGCATTTCCGGCAGATGACCGTGCCGGACTTCAGTAAAGCGCTGGACTTTATCCAGTGGCGCACGCGCCTCCAGAACGCCTGGCGGCAGATTCGGGTGCAGCAGGTCGAGGTCACACCGAAGACCGTTAAGGTGCGCGGGGATGTCACCGTGGAGGCGTCTGTTTACCTGGGCGATCTGACCCCGGCGGATGTGAGTGTGCAGCTCTATTTTGGCGAACTCAATACACGCGGCCAGATCAATGATGGCGATGCGGTCGAGATGTCGCCTGTCTCACAGACGGGCGAAAACAAGGTCTACCGCTTCAGCACCAGCGTGCAGTACAGCAGCACCGGCGATCGCGGGCTGTCGGTGCGCGTGGTGCCGAAGCACGAATTTTTGTCTACGCCCTTCCAGCCCGGTCTGATCACCTGGGCGTAAGACCTATACGGATGGGGATAGCAACGGGGCGCTTCCACCTGCGGAGACGCCCCGTTTTGTTTGCTTGCATTCCTGCCTGGTGCAGTTTCAGAGCAAATCGATTGAGTCCGAACAGGTTCCAACCGCGCTTACTGAACCTACAACGCGCAATACGACGAGAATCTGACTAACACTCATCACTCATCACTCATCACTCGTTACTCGGAACTGGCATTAGCCCCGCAGCAGCGCCGGAAAATCCTTCAGCTTGGGAACCTTTCCGGCCAGCAGCGAGTTGGCGCGGAACAGCCGCCCTGCCAGCCAGATCATGACCCCATCGAGCGCCGCGAGCAGCCCGATGCTCAGGGCCAGTTCTGTCAGCGGCACGTTGACCAGGGCCAGCCGCATCGCCATCGCCAGCGGCGACGTGAAGGGCACGATGCTCATAATGACCGGGCCAGCCGCGTTCGGCGACTCCAGGAACGCGCTCAGTGAAAAGAACGGGATCATGATCGGCAGGATGAAGACCGCCGTGAAGCTGGGGCCTTCCGACAGCGAGTTGGACAGCGCCCCGATAGCGCCGAAGACCGCCGCGAAGTAGAGATAACCCAGCACGAAGTACACCATCAGGATCACGAACAGTTCACCGGACAGATTGATGTCCTGCAAAAAGGCGACGGTGCTTGGCAGATCGGCCAGGCTGCTGGCGATCTGCGACAGGATCAGGATCGTGCCCAGCCACAGGAGCATTTGCAGCAGACCCAGCGCCCCCATCGCCAGGATCTTGCCCGTCAGCAGTTCACGCGGCTTAACGGAGGTGATCAGAATTTCCACCAGCCGCGTTTCCTTTTCTTCGATCACGCTCTGCATCAGGTAGCCGTTGGTGGTAAACAGCGCGACCGCGAACAGGATGGCGAACCCGTAGACCAGCGCGAAATCGCTGCCTTCATTGCGGGCCTGTTCCTCGCCCAGATTGCTTTGAAATTCAACCTGTTCGATAACCGCCGGACTGCGCAGACGGGCCAATGCTTCCGGTGTCACGTCGTCTGAGACCAGGCTGAGGAGCAGCTGCTCGACTGGCTCTGGCGTAATCAGCGCGGGCGAAAATTCCGGCAGCACCAGCAGCACGTTCCCCTCAGCCACATAATCCGGCTGGATCACGTAGTAAGCATCAAGTTCCCCATCCTCCAGCGCCGTCTGCGCTTCGTCACGGCTGGCGAAGCGGCGCAGACCGGAGGCCAGCGCGCCCGTGTCGTCGAACAGACCGGATTCGTCCACAAAGCCGATCGCTTCCAGTTCGCCGAAGTCAAATTCCAGTTCGGCGGCCAGGTCTTCGAGCGCGTCCTCGTTGGCGCGGTTGGCGAACAACTGCACACCGAAAAACAGCAGGAAGCCGAGGATCGGGATGCCGACCGCCGTAAACAGGAAGCCGCGCCGCTTCAGGTTGCGCGCCAGTTCGTACAAAAAGACGCTGCGTGTATTGTGGTTCATGCCGTCACCTCCTGCGATTTGGGAGCGGGGGTCGCCGTCACCGGCTGGCCGCGCACCACACTGATGACCTCACGCAGATTGAAGGACTTGCCATAGAGCAGCAAACCCCAGCGGAAAATCCTGGCCCCGGCCCAAGCGAAGAACAGACCGCTCAGCACCAGCAGCGCGATACTGACCGCGATCTGCCATTCCGGCACGGGCGCAAACCCCATGCGGATGATCATGGCCGCCGGCGCAGTGAAAGGAAACAGCGACAATGCCGTGGCGACTGGCCCGTTGGGATCGCTGATGAACACGAAGCTGAAGTAGATCGGGATCGACAGCGGCAGCGACACCAGCCCGGCCAACTGGCGGCTTTCCTGTTCGTTATCCACCACCGCGCCGACCGCGATCAGGACGCTGCCGAGCAGCAGGTAGCCCAGGATGAAGTAGACAAACGCGAACACCAGCAGATCGACCGGGATAATCACGCCGCTGAGGAAGGCGATCCGGTCGCTCAGGCTGACGGCGATCGCCGCGATGACCGCCCAGACACCTAACTGCACCAACCCCAGCAGACCCAGGCCGATCACTTTGCCGAGCAGGAGCTGCATCGGCGTCATGCTGGTAATCAGCACCTCGATCACGCGGTTGGCGCGTTCTTCGACCAGGCCGGACATCAGGTAAGCCCCGGCGACCTGGATCGCCAGGAGCATCACGATGTAAAACAGCAGCGGCACGATGAACAGTGAGGCGATATTATCCTCAGAAATTTCGCGCCCCGTGTCCTCAAAACGCACCGTCAGCACCGCCGGTTCGACCAGGCGCGCAGGCGGGACCGCGCTGTTGATCTCCGCCTGGAGATTCGCCACCAGCAGTTCATCGATCGCGGGCAGCAGATCGTCTGAGATGCCTTCATAGCTGAACAGGCGCACCGTGCCGGTAGCGCGGTAATCTTCCGCCAGCACCATATAACCTTCCAGCGCGCCGTCATCGAGCGCGGCGCGGGCCGTTTGTTCGCTTTCGTACTCCACAAACAGATCGGGCCGTTCAGCGTAGGTCGCCCCTGCATCCAGCATACCCGACCGATCGACAACACCGATCGGCAGGCTGTCCAGCGCGGCCCCGTCATCCGGACTGAAGATCAGCACCGCGAACAGGATGATCGCAGCGAACAGCACCGGGACGCCCAGGGCGGACAGCAGAAAACCCGGTTTAGTCACATTGATGATAAATTCCCGGCGGATGACCAGCCACAGCTTATTCATAGACCACCGCCTCCTGTTCCTGGGTGCTGCGGATGAAGTCTTCAGGAACCTGATCGCCGACAACCTGGATGAAGATGTCGTTCAGGCTCGGCACGGCCAGTTCAAACCGGCTGATGTGGAACGCTGGCGATGAGGCGATCGCCCCCAACACATCGTTGGCATCCACCGAGTCAGACAGCGACAGCATCGTGCCCTGGCGGTAAGGCTCTACCCGGACGACGCCCGGCAGCCGTGCCCAGTCGCCTTCGCCCTCCACAATCACGGCGTGCCGCGCGTAACGCTGACGCACTTCATCGACCGGGCCATAAAGCGCCTGCTGCCCCTTGTTAATCATCAGCAGCCGGTCGGCCATCTCTTCGACCTGATACATCTGGTGCGTGCTCATCACGATCGCCGTGCCCCGGCTGCGCAGATCCTTCAGCAGATTCTCGATCACGCGCGTATTGACCGGATCAAGGCCGGAAAACGGCTCGTCGATGATCATCAGTTCCGGCTCGTGCATCACCGTCACCGCGAACTGAACCTTCTGCTGCATACCCTTGCTCAGTTCGCTGACCTTTTTCCTGGCGCGGTCGGCCAGGTTAAGCTGCTCCAGAAGTTCCATCGCGCGGGCTTTGGCCTGCTGGCTGCTGAGGCTCTTCAGCGTGCCGAGATACGTCATCATCTCGATCACTTTGACGTTGCGATACAGACCACGCTCTTCTGGCAGATAGCCGATGCGGTCTTTGGCTGCCTCGGTCAGAGGGCCGCCCAGCACGTCGATCGTGCCGGTATCGGGCTTCATGATGTCCAGGATCATGCGGATCGTGGTCGATTTGCCCGCGCCGTTCGGCCCCAGCATGGCGAAGATTTCGCCGGGGCGCACGTCGAAGGTGAGGTTATCGACCGCCCGGAAGGTTCCGTAATTTTTGGAGATACCGTTGACCTTGATCGCCGTCTCATTCATTCCAGCCTGCCTCCCATATTGGATCCCATGTGTCAGATACACGCGCTCCATGACCCTATACGCGGCCCTGTGACCCGAAGTTGCTCAGAACCGCGTCCTTTCAAAAACTCTTTTCAACATGGATTTCAGCGCCAACCGGTCTCGCTGAATCCCTGCCCTGTTTATAAAACGAATCGGGGTATGCACGCATACCCCGAATTAGTGAAATCTGTGTTCCCCGACGGAGGGATTATGCGCGGCGACCAGCCGCAGTGGTCGGCGACCGCTAGGGCTGGTCGTCGTCTTCCTGAGCCGCGACATTCAGCGTGTCCAGCACATCCAGCACATTATTGAAGTATTCGACCACTTCCAGGTCTCCCAGCACGCTGATCACGCTGTCCTGGCTGTAGCGGACAGCCGCTTCTTCAGAATAAGCTATCACGACTTCATCCAGCGGCGCGTAAGCCTCGCCAAAGGCGGACGGCATCGGGTCAGCGGGGATAAACTGACGCCACAGGCCGGTTTCCTGTGCGGCGGCCACGCCGTTTTCCTGGAACTCACGCAGGACTTCCTGCTGCGCCAGGGCGATTTCATCGTCGGTCGGCGCGCGCGTGCTGATAGCCTGAATCTCGATCACCGCCCATCCCAGGGGGACTTCGATCGGGCCGAGGATCACACCCGGTTCCGTCGCCCCGGCGAAGATCGCCTCCATCAGCGCGTTATACTGGATGGCGTAATCCCCTTCCGCATAAAAGCCGCTGCGCTGGCCCCGGCTCAGAATCTGGTTCGTGTCGCCGCGATGACCGGCAGCCGGATCGATCGAGACCGCCGTCGCCACATCCGCGAACGCCTCGCCCGCCTGGATGCGTTCCAGGGCCGCCTGTCCCTCGGCTTCCGTCTCCGTGACGATATGGCGAGCGGTGATCCGCGCCTGCGCATCGCTCACTTCGACCACCTCGACCACATGAAAGCCCTGCTGTGTCTGGAATGGGCCGATCAGATCGCCCGCTTCCGCGCCAGAGACGGCGGCCACAAATTCCGGAGCGGCCTGGTTGATCCAGTCGTAGCCCAGTTCACCGCGCACGGTGCGGGTGGCATCAATGCTGTATACCTCGGCCAGATCGCCCAAATCCTGACCCTCGTCGCGGATCTGGGTCAGCGCAGCTTCGGCTTCATCGAGGTTGCGCAGCACGATCTGGCGCAGGCGCAGACCCGGTGTGCGATCGATCACTTCGACGACATGCCAGCCGTTGAGTCCTTCTGCCGGGCCGACCAGTTCGCCCGCCTCGGCAGCGTAAACGGCATCTTCCACCGCCTGACCGAAAGCGCCAGCCAGATCGCCGGGGCCAAACGTCCCCAGGTTGCCCCCGTTGCCGACCGCGCCATCATCGAGCGTATTTTCCAGCAGCAGCGCCTGGAAGTCTTCGCCTGCCTCAAGCTGCTGCCGGATGTCCAGCGCGGCCTGCCGATCGGCGACGGTGATCTGGCGCGAGCGCACAATGCGCACATCGGGCACAATCACCTCCTCGCGCAGCGCATCGACCACAGCCTGCTGCTCGATAAAGCTGTAGACCCAGCTCTCGATCTCTTCCGGCGTCAGGCCGGTAAAGCGCGCCGCCCGTTCGATCAGCGCCGATTTTTCTTCTTCAAAATTATCCGGCGGCACACACTCGCCGACTTCCTGCAAGGCCAGCAGCGCGTTGTTCATCCACAGGCGGTTGACCTCGCACAGATCGACTTCCACATCGCGCGCGACGGCTTCCTGATGGTAGACGCTCTCGATCAGCATTTCCTCGATCGTGCTGGCGCCGACCTCATAATCAGACGAAAGCTGCGCCAGGAACTGATCCAGATCGGCGGCGACCGGGTTGGTCGGGCTGGTCAGATCAAGCACTTCCGGCCCCTGTGAACTGACCAGTGTTTCCAACTGGCGGTAAGCGATAAAGCGGAACAGGCGCACGCGGCCGCGAAACTCCCGCACTGTGATCTCATCGTCGCCGACACGGGCGATCACCTGGTCGGGATCGATCGTGTCTGGCTCGGCGGGAAAGGTGTAATCATCGACCGGGGCGGCCTCGGCGGTCGCTTCTGCCGTGGCTTCAGGAGTAGCTTCAGGGTTTGCTTGAGGGGTCGCTTCCTGAGCGATCACGCCGCCCGCGCCAGCCAGCAGCATGAGATTGATCAACGCAAACAGCATCCAGGCAAAACGTGATTTCTTCAAATGGATGGACAAAGCGTGTCTCTCCAGTTTTGTGCATAAATGGATCAGCAGATGTGGCGCACGGCCAGCGTCAAGCATAACGCAAACCGTGTCAAAACTGTACCCCGAATCAATGCCGACAAACGCGGCCACAGCCCCCGACCCGCGCCATCGACGGCGAAATGCGATTTGCGCGCAAGCGAGGGAAAATGGTAAACTGAACATAACAATGGACAGTATTGATGCGCAAACGCAGGCGATCTTAATCTTTTGCCATGCCACAATGCGCGTATGATGAAACCAGGCCTAGAATCATCGTCGGGCGGATGATGACCTTATCCACTCCCTTTTATCGGAGGCTTGCATGAAGAAACATATCCTGGTAGTGGACGACGAGATCGGCGCGCTGACGCTGATTGGGATCATGCTGGAGCGCGGCGGTTTTAACGTGCTGAAAGCCAAGGATGCCAATGCCGCCCTTGCAGTCCTCGATCAGAACACGCCGGACATGATCATTCTCGACGTGATGATGCCAGGGATGGACGGGATCGAATTGTGCCATGTGATCCGTGGGCGGCAGGACACGGCGGAGACGCCGGTGCTGATCCTCTCGGCGCGCGGCGACGCCGACAGCGTGATGCGCGGGATGGAAGCGGGCGCGAATGATTATCTGCCTAAGCCGATCCTGCACCATGACCTGGTGGCGAAAGTGCGCAATATGCTGACCCAGGTCAGCAGCTAAGTCCGCTGCTTTACAGACAGACGCCATTTCGGGCCTATCCAACAGCCGCAGCCTCCCGCTGTTGACGACAACCACACAGAATTATTCAGGGGTGAATCGACGTATCGGTTCACCCCGCTGTCATTTTCACCCCGGCGACACCTGTGATCAGGCTCCATAAAGCGCGCGGTACATGGTGTAATTGGCGTAGATGCTGCGGATGTAAAGCTGCACGCTGTCGATCGTGATCACGCTCATGAACAGGTCAGGATCACCGCCGGAAAGCGCCAGCCAGTCCGCCGAGCGCCCCGGCCCGGCATTGTATCCGGCCAGCGCGGCGTAGACGTTGCCATCGAAACGTGTGAGATTCTCATCCAGATAAAATGCGCCGAACTCGATCCCGGCATAGGCCCGGAACAGATCGGCGTGCTGATAATCGGGCCAGTTTAACTGCTCGGCGATGTATTCACCGGTGCTGGGGATGACCTGCGTCAGCCCATTTTCGCCCGCCGCGCCCTCCGCGTTGGTGTCGAACAGGCTTTCGTGGCGGATCAGCGAAAACATCAGCAGCGGATCGATCGCGCGCTGACCGGTCACGCGCACGACCACATCGCGGTAGTAGGCGGGGTAACGCAGCCGGGCGATATAAGGCGGCACATCAAGCGTGGACTGACCCGACGCGATGATGACGTTGGCCCCGGCCACGATCGACAGGCGGAACGCGCCGATCGACCGCAGCAGGATCGCCAGTTGATAGCTCGCCAGCGCGTCGCCAGAGGCTTCGTCGATCAGGCTGTCGAACTCGACCTCCGCCGCGTCAACCGCCGCCAGTTCCCACAGTTCACGCCCGCGCATCATACGCGGATCGGACTCCAGCGTCGGTGAAAGCGGCCACAGCGGGCCGTCCTGCGTGATGCCGAATGTGGCGCGCAGCCAGGCTTCCGCTTCGGTGACTTCAGCGGCTTCATCGAACTGAAAATCCAGCGCAGCCGGCGGCTGAAACGGCGGGCGATTCTCCAGAATATCCCGCGCGCGCGCGCCGTAATACGAATCAGGCGAGGAGGCCAGCGCCTGGTTGAGCGCAGCTAAACCGGCCTCCTGATCGCCGCGCTGCAAGGCCAGGCGGCCCAGTTGCAGGCTGGCTTCGGACTGATCCGTGCCGGTGGTGATCTCGGCCAGGCGAGCGAACAATGCCTCGGCGCCGGCCAGATCACCAGCGTTGAGCGCGGCAGAGGCGGCGATGTTCAGACCGCTGCGGGCTTCGTCTGTGGTCGGATACAGACGCGCCAGTTCTTCAAAGATCGCCCGCGCTTCTGAGGGGCGTTCGTTGGTGGCGTGCAGATAGCCCGCGCGCCAGAGGGCCTGGGCGGCGGTGTCGGTCAGCGCGGCATAATTGGCGGCGATCTCCAGGTAACGCGCGATGGCAGCGTCTACGTCTCCGGCCAGAAACAGCGTGCGCCCCTGTTCCAGCAGCGCCTCGCCAAAAAGTGGGTCGGTCAGGTACTGCTCGATGATGGTCTGGAACGCGATCTGCGCCGCTTCTGAATTGCCCACCTCGCGGTAGGCGCGCCCCAGCAGCAGATGATATTCCGCCGGAATCGATTGCAGCGCGGCCTGTGTGCCATAGAGCGTCAGCGCCTCGATCGCGGCCTGATATTCCCCCGCAAAATAAAGGATGCGCCCCTGTGCATAGGAATCAACCGTGAGGCCGTTGGCTTGCAGCGTCTGAAGGGCCTGATAAGCGCTCGGCGTGTCTTCATATTCGGTCACGATGCGCTGGAGCCGTATGATGGCATTGCTGACATCCCCGGCGGTCAATAACGCCTGGGCCGCCTGATATTCGACCTGAGCGCGATAGGCAGGCACACGAGCGAAGCTCAGAATGGCGTCATACTGCGCCACCGCTTCCGCGGTCTGCCCGGCGGTCAGATAGACGCGGGCCACCTTTTCGCGCAGCGCCGCATCCTGCGACGGCTGGCCGCGTGTGGAAGCCGTGGCCTGCGCGTAACTGGCAAGGGCCTGATCGGTCTGCGCCAGGGCGAGATGCGCATCGCCGAGCCGTTCATGCACATAGCTGTCGATCCACCCGGCGCGCACTTGCAGATACGTCTCGTAATCGCTGATGGCGGACGCCCACTGACCGAGACCGCTGTAGGCGTCGCCCCGCAGGAAAAAGGCCTGGGCGGTGCGGAAATCGCCAGGGAAGCCGACGATCAGCCGGGTCAGCGCATCGACCGCGTTGGCGAATAAGCCTTCTCTGAGCGCGGCCTGCGACAGCCCATAAGCGGCGGATGCCTGAATCTCTGGCGGCGCGTCGCTGCGATCGAGGATCGACTGGTAGGTGAAGATCGCGTTTTCGTAATAGCCATCGACTCGATAGCGATCGCCGACCTGAAGCGCGACTTCCGGCGTCATATCGGGCGTGGGCGTGGGGGCAGGCGTTGGCGCTGATGGGGTCTCTGCCTGCTGCTGGATACCCCCGCCGCCGAGACCGGTGTTATCCAGCGAGGTCAGTTCCGGGTCGCCGGTGACGACGACATACGTCACGTAAACCGTTTCCCGTCCGCAGCCGGTCAGCGCGGCAGCGGCGAGCCACAGGGCAAGGATCAGGGCGTGTGCTTTCTTCATAGCTGCATTATCCCGGCACGCAGCAGGGCTGTCAATTATCGCCAGCCGACGTTCACCCGACGCTCACAGGCAGTTGAAAGTGATGAGTGATGAGCAGCCCCTGAATGAGGACTTGCGCTACCTGATCATTCAATGCTGTGACCCAGAAACAGGGCTACAATTGCGGCGGCGTGAGTTCCCCCGCCAACCACGGGATGCCATAACCGATCGTCAGATGACCGGCCTCCGCCAGCGCGCGACCGAGTTCGTCCGTCGTGCGGAACGTCCACCAGTGCGCCGATGAGGGCAGGATCGCCACGCCGAAATCGTCCACCACCAGCGCGCTCAGATCACGCCGCAGGCCGTCGCTGCGCATCAGCGTCACCCGGAAGCGCGAGGGCTGGCCGCTGGAAAACGTGTTATCCTCATAGGCCAGCAGTTGATATTCGATCGTCGCGGTTCGATCACTTCTCAGCGCCTTTGTGAACCGAAACTGACCGCCCGCCCACTGGATCGGACGTTCTTCCAGTGCGTAATCCGCCGCCGCATATGCCTGCCCGACCACCGTCAGCAGGATGACTCTAAAATACTCCTGCGCAGACTGCCCCAGCATGACGCTTCACCTCCGTTCGCCAACCGCATCCTGAATCTACATCAGTCGGCCACAGACACGATATAATCAAACACAGAGTAGGTTAATCCTTATTTTGGAGGTACTGGAAAAATGGTCGTTTCTTCACCGGTGAACCCGGCCCTGACTCTGACGATGACGGAGGAACATGAGGCGCTGGTGGCGGCTGTCCGCAGCTTCGCGCATAAAGAGATTGTGCCTATCGCGGCGGAATTTGACGAAAGCGGCGAATTCCCGCTCGATACGATCCGCAAAATGGGCGCGATGGGTCTGATGGGCATCGAAGTGCCGGAAGAATACGGCGGCGCGGGGATGGATACACTGGCCTACGTGCTGACCATGATCGAAGTCGCCAGGGCCGACGCCAGCCACAGCACGATCCTGAGCGTCAACAATTCACTTTACGGCCATGCGCTGCTGAAATTTGGCACCGAAGCACAGAAGCGTAAATATCTCACGCCGGTCGCCAACGGCGAGAAGATCGGCGCCTACAGCCTGACCGAGCCGATGTCCGGCAGCGACGCGGCCACGATGTCCAGCCGGGCGGTACTGAACGAGGCCGGGACGCATTTCATCCTCAACGGGCGCAAAAGCTGGGTCACAAGCGGCCCGGTCGCCGATCTGATTATCCTGTTCACCATGACTGATCCCGAAAAAGGCAACAAGGGCATCAGCGCTTTTCTGATCGAAACCGACAAGCCGGGGCTGATTCGCGGCAAAAAGGAGCCGAAACTCGGCATCCGCGCCAGCGCCACCAGCGAGATCGTGTATGAGGATTATGCCGTGCCGGTGGACAATATGCTCGGCCAGCGCGGCGACGGCTTCAAAATTGCGATGACGGTGCTGGACGCGGGCCGGATCGGGATCGCGGCGCAGGCGCTGGGCATCGCGGAAGCGGCTTACGAGGCCAGCCTCGATTATGCGCGCACGCGCCAGGCCTTCGGCGGGCCGATCGGCCAGTTCCAGATGATCCAGCAGAAGATCGCGGACATGAAGACGCGCATCGAAGCCAGCCGCCACCTGATCTACAACGCCGTGATCGCCAAGCAGCGCGCCGCCGAAACCGGTGAACGCTATACGATGGAAGCCAGCATGGCCAAGCTCTTTGCCAGCGAGACGGCCATGTTCGTGACCGATGAGGCGGTGCAGATTCATGGCGGCATGGGTTACAGTAAGGAAGTGCCGGTCGAGCGCTATTACCGCGACGCCCGCATCACCCGCATCTATGAAGGCACAAGCGAAGTCCAGCGCATGGTGATCGCCCGCAGCGAACTGGGATTGCGCTAATCATGGTTGATCAAACGCAGCGATTAATGATGCGCGCGGCGGTGCTGAACGGCCACGGCGATCTCGATGTGCTGGGGGTGGCGCGCGATCTGGCCGTGCCTGTGCCAGGGCCAGAGGAAGTACGGATTCGGATGGACTCCGCAGCGCTCAACCGGCTCGATCTGTGGGTGCGGCTGGGCTGGCCGGGGCTGAAGCTGGCGATGCCGCATATTGTGTGTGCCGATGGCGCGGGCACGGTCGATACGGTTGGGCCAAATGTGACCGGCTTCGCGCCTGGCGACCGTGTCTGCATTGATCCCACTGTGCTGCCACCGGACAGTCCCGCCCTGTTCACGGGCCTGGAGAATCAATCGCGCGATATTCACATCCTGGGCGAATCGGTTTCCGGCGTGGCGGCGGAATATGTGGTGCTGCCCGCGCGCAACCTGGTCAGAATGCCCGATCATGTCTCGTTTGAGGAGGCGGCAGCGGCGGGGCTGGTCTACGTGACGGCC
>Ga0224723_1000413_pt1 | contig 29372 bp, 27 predicted proteins | sample Balambano_FR2_Me_FD_161647 | JGI IMG/M metagenome (GOLD analysis project Ga0224723, IMG submission 161647) | Freshwater sediment microbial communities from Lake Towuti, South Sulawesi, Indonesia - Balambano_FR2_MetaG | ecosystem: Environmental > Aquatic > Freshwater > Lake > Sediment | place... | reverse complement strand
ATCCGTTTCATCCCTACCCTCTTCTACCTCCCCCATGCCCCCATCCGCTGCCAACATTGTCGAGGCTCAAGGCTGGCACATCACCGCTGATGGTAAAGTGCATTTAGTCGCTGAGCCAACAGCCTCTTTTGCTCCCACATTCAACGCCAGATGTCATAGAGGTTAGATAGTGCTTATGTTGCAACCGGAATGGGCAGATTTGGTTCGACCAGTCTGCACCAAAGTGACGAATTGGATGATGTAGCGCTACTCACCCCACACATGCACGACCAGTTCTCGATACTGCCCCAAGCGCCGATGCTCCCATAGATAAATCCCCTGCCAGGTGCCTAACATTAATTGACCACGAGCGATCGGGATTTGTTCTGATGTATGCGTCAGCACAGTGCGAATGTGGGCGGGCATATCGTCTGGACCTTCAGTGCTGTGAATATAGTGATTGCCTTCTGGCACTAATTTGGCCAGAAAATGGGTCAGGTCGGTCAGCACATCGGGATCGGCATTTTCTTGAATGATCAAACTAGCAGACGTGTGTCGTAAGAATAAGTGACACATGCCAGTTTGAATTCCCGAATCGGAGACGACAGAGGCAACCTGGGCCGTTACCTTGTGTAAACATTTGCCACTGGTTTTGATCTGGAGTAATTGCTGATAGTGAGACATAATCTAGGTCAATCCTGCAACACCTTCCTATAGCCGTAGCCACGGCGGTTAGGACAAGGACGTTTTTGTGGGGGCGCGAAGCGCCCCCACAAAAACGTCCTAAGAAAAGTGGCTACAGCTATAGAATACGAAACTTGGGGTGTAAAATCGGCATTTCCTCTAATTTTTCCCCAAATGCTTTGCACAAGTGTATCTTCGATGAACAAGCAGTCCATGAGCTTTAGTGCCCTGGTGCCATGAAGGGAGCCACGGTTGATTGGTGGAGAGACGATCGCACGAGGTTTTTCTTCATGGCAAGAAACGGCATGATAGACAGGAAAATTTTGACCAAACGCAATGGTGCCCCAATTCTATGCTGGTTTGTGCTGTTTAAAAATTGCAGTGCAACCAACGTTGTGATTGCCTGGTCTGGAGATCAGTCATTTGTTTTGAAAGTTCAGCGGTAATTGGACAATCACTGTTGTTCCTACACCCGGATGGCTTTTTAGTTGAATGATGCCGCCGTGCGCTTCTACGCAAGTTTTCACAACAGATAATCCCAGCCCTGTGCCGCGAATACGACCTACGTTATTGCCTCGATAAAAAGACTCAAATAAATGGGGTAAGTTTTCTTTGGGAATGCCAATGCCCTGATCTTGAATGCAGAAGGTAGCCATTCCTGCTTGACAGATTAGATCAAAGGCGATCGTGCCACCTTGAGGAGAGTATTTAATAGCATTGGAAAGCAAGTTAGTTAAAATTTGACGCAGTAATGTTTCATCCATTTCTGCTTTGCTGCAATCACCGCTACAATTAAAGCAAATGTATTGTTGGTCATTAGCATTCAGTTGCAGCATTTCAGTTAAGTCCTGACAGAATTCTGGCAGATTCAGAGGTTCAGGCTGACATTGAATTTTACCCGCCTCAGAGGTGCCAAACAGGAGCACTTTATCAAGTAAGAAGAGAACTTGTTCGACCGCAGCATTGATTTTATTGAGATACAAGTTTTGTTGTTTTAAGGTTAAAACATGACCGCCGCACTGTAGCAGTCCTGCATACCCCTGTATACTAGCCAGGGGTGTCCGAAAGTCATGGGAGATCATGGAAACAAACTCAGACTTCAACCGATTGAGTTCTTGTTCTTGAGCCAATAGCCGGAGTGCCTCAGCTTGCGATTGTTGCATATCAAGTTGCATGCGGCGCAACCGGAGTTGGTTGCCAATCCGGGCCATTACTTCCTTGACGTGAAAGGGTTTGGTAATGTAGTCTACCCCACCTACTTGGAACGCTTTGACTTTATCTAAGATTTCACTGTAAGCGCTTAAAAAGATCACAGGAATTTCGCTGGTTTTGGGATTTGCCTTAAGGCGTTCGCAGACGACAAATCCATCCATCTCAGGCATATTAATGTCCAGGAGAATCACATCAGGTGGAGCCGCATTTGCTGTCATCAAGGCGGCGGAGCCATTGATTGCGCTCCGAACTCGATACCCCTGTTGGATCAACATGCTGGAAAGCAAGCGCAAATTCTCTGGAGTATCATCTACGATTAATATATTTCCCTGAGATGTACCGATCTGTAAGTCAGTCATAATGTACAAATTATGCTTTTGTATAGAATTCAATCTGTAGAATTCAATCTGATGTATTTTGCAACTTGGCAGATTCTACCCACTGCACAATTTCTTCAAAATTAAAATGGTAGGTTAAGCTGGTTAATATTTCTTTCAACTCCGAATTATCTTCAGGGATTTGCTTGAGAACAGTCATCACATCGATATCACTGCATTCTTTAGCCGATCGCTCCAGTTGCTCTAGCCATTCTACAGGCATAGATTGTAAGGCAGCAGGGTTGAGCGTTAGAGAGGCAGGCATTGGCGGAGGCTGATAAGATGGTTGAATTTCATCCCGATACAGAAATTGAATTCCTAAATGGGTCACCATCTTTTCATATACAACCTCCATTTCAATAGGTTTATTGACAAAATCATCAAAGCCGCGAGATAGGAGTTTAGATTTATTTTCTGCAAATATATGACCCGTGACTGCAATGATAATAGTTTGCTGGGTTGTAGATAAATTGCTGGACTGAGGTGTGCTGTTGTCGGTGGAGGATTCTTCCATGCGGATTTGAAAAACAGTTTCAAAGCCATTTAATAATTCGGGCATTTGCACATCCATCAAGATAAGATGAGGATGCCAGTTTCGCCACAGTTCGATCGCTTCTCGCCCACTACACGCTGTCTGAATCTCCAAGCCGTCCAGTTCTAAAAATTTGGCTAATAGTTGCCGATGGTCTGGTTCGTCTTCTACAATCAGAATTCGATAAGAGGGTTGGTTAGGGACTAACCCAATCACCTGTTGCGATCGCTTTTGGGGCACGACTTGTTCAGGCTGAGTCAACCGAACGGGTATATTGAAACCAAACAGGGAACCCTGTCCTAAAACGCTCCGAACATAGATTTCCCCTCCTAGCATTCTGACATAGCGGCGACTGATCGCGAGTCCCAAACCTGCCCCTTCTAGCCCCCGGACTCCTGACCGAGATTGCACAAAGGGTTGAAAGATTGTTGGTAATGCCTCGGCAGCAATGCCTAGACCCGTATCTTCCACTTCAAATCGCAGCATTTGCTTGATTGCATCTTGGGCCTGCTGGGTCTGATGAGACCGTTCATGCTCATCAGCAGGATGGCTGACATTCAGCGACGTTGTGATCAACGGGTTGGAAGAGACTCGTACCACTATTTTTCCGTGTTCGGTAAATTTGATGGCGTTACCAATTAAATTAATCAGCACTTGCCGTAGTTTATTTTCATCTGTGACAACAGTTTGGGGAACCTCTGAAGGGAGTTCTAATTTAAAGTCGAGATGTTTTTTGGCTGCCTTGAAATTTATCATTTCGGTCAAATTAGTCAGTAACAGACGCAAATCAAAACCAGTTTCATTGAATTGAATGCGACCCGCCTCAATCTTAGACATTTCTAAGATATCATTGATCAATTGCAATAGATATTCACCACTACGATTGATGATGTTAAGATAATCTTGCTGTTCCCGTTCCAAAGCGGTATCTTGACTCAATAACTGGGTAAAACCTAAAATAGCATTGAGCGGGGTTCGGAGTTCGTGACTCATATTCGCCAGGAAAATGCTCTTAGCTCGATTGGCAGCATCTGCTAATTCTTTTGCCTGTCTGAGTTCTTTAGATTGCTTCAGAGTTTTGTTGAGTAAATCGGCTTGCTGAAGCGCCACACTTAATTGCTCAGCCAGGATAGTGACCGCAGAAATTTCTAGATCTAACCACTGTCGCGGCTCTGAATTCTGGTAGGTTGCCAGTAGGCCCCACAATTTCTGGTTCTTGAAAATGGGGACGGTCATATATGCCCTAATTTGCAGGTTTTGCAGAAGTTGCAGGTAGCAAGGGTCAAAATTAGCTTCGTAAATATCAGATACACACAAATGAGCCATGCCCTGATTGAAGCATCCTCCTTGGGTTGCTTGTAAGTAGGTGTCTGGCATGGGGTGAATCGTGTAGCGGGCTGTGTCCTGAACATAGCCCGTCGCATCTATCGAGTTTGGGCTGACGTTTGACTCATGCGACTGAGGCTTGAGGAGAGAGCACCAACCCGATGCCATACTCTCAGCCACAAAATCGCCGCTCCAATCGCCTCTGAAGCGGTAAATGACAACGCGATCGGCTTGCAAAAACTGCCGAATCTCTGCTACGGTTGTATTGAGAATGTCTTGCAAGTTGAGCGATCGCCGCACCCGTTGCGTAATCTCGGTCATTAATCGATTATGTTCAGCCTGCTGCCGGATCGTTTCTTCTGAGCGTTTCCGGTCTGTGATATCCGTTAGCGAACCAACTGCTCGAACGGGGTTGCCAAGTTGATCATAAAGTGCCTGTCCACGAGCGAGTATCCACTTGTAACTGCCATCCTTGCATCGTATGCGATATTCAGAACTATAGTGAGGAGTCTCGCGATTGAGATGTTTCTGAAATGCTGTCTTTAATACCTCAGTGTCATCTGGATGAACGTGTTGTAACCATCGTTCAAATGTATCTACTTCTTCAAAATCGTAGCCCGTAATCTCCAAGCACCGAGATGAAAGAAAATGTTGGTTGGTCAGCAGATTGTGATCCCAAATTCCATCATTATTTCCTTTCAAGGCCAGTTGCCAGCGTTCTTCTCCCTTACGCAGTTCTTCTTCAGCCTGTTTACGTTTGGTAATATCTTGAATTTGAAAGATGAAATAAAGCGGTTGACCGTTCGCGTCGCGCACGATTGAAACACTAACCCATACCCAAACAAGATGTCCCTGTTTATGGCGATAGCGCTTTTCAATCTGGTAACTGTGAATTTTGCCCGCGAGGATCTGATTGATAAACTGCAACTCGGTATCAGATTCACCTAGATCCATGATTTGGTGAAGTTGGAGAGCCAGCAATTCTGATTCAGCATATCCAACAATCTCACAAAGCGATCGATTCACCTTGAGAAAACGTCCCGTTTCACTAACCAATGCCATGCCAATCACTGCATATTCAAAAGCACTGCGGAAAGTTTCCATACTCTCACGCAGTTCTTGCTCAGTTCGTTGCAGCTTCACTGTGTGTTGTTCAATAACCTGTTGCAAAGATTCCAGAATGTTTTCAAGTTCGATTGGATCAAGCATTTTCAGAATTGAACTTTGCGTTAATATGCCAGCCAGTTCACCTGTCGTTTGCACAACAACTAGCCGCCGCACTCGCAATTCATGCATTTTCTCGTGAGCAACCCACAGCGAATCTTCAGGCAGGACAGTAAATAGGGGCTGGCTCATGACTGAGGCTGCCTTGACCTGAGCAAAATCCAGATCGGTTGCTCGAAACCGCACAAGATCACGCTCTGTAATCATACCGATAGGAAAAGGACGCAGGAGCGGTGGGTCAAGAGAATTGGATGTCAGGCAATGTTCTTTTGACAGTCTGTCTTGTTCTAGCTCAACGATGACAACACAGCTAATATGATAGGAGTTCATCAGGTCTGCCACATCTTGTAACGACGCAAAGGGCGGAGCGGAGACGACAGAGCGCGTCATGGCTTCTTGAATTCGTCGATGCCGTAATAGATCGCCTGGTTTAAGGGCATTCCGAATGGATTGAGGAGTAATTATGCCCAGCACGACTCCCTGCTGATTGATCACAGGCAGATGGCGAATTTGATAGTGCCGCAGTTGTTTTAGAATTAGAAAGGGATTGCTTAACTCTGATTCCTGTAAGGTAATGACCTGTCGAGTCATAACTTGATCCAGGGTAGCTTGCTCTAGGGTCACCTGGGTTGCGATCGCCTTCACAACATCCCGTTCCGTAAAAATGCCTACTAATTTTTCTTGTTCTACAATCAATACACAACTGAATTGAGACTGGCTCATCCGTTCTAATGCCACCTTAACCGGAGTGTTTGGTGAGAATTGTAGTGAGCAGGATTGGATATGGTCAGAACAACTCTGCATAATGCTGAAAGTAATCAACTTGCCTCTAGAGAAACAGAATGAGAGATATCCTTTCTAAAGGTTGCGAATTGTTTGAGGGATATAGCAATTCTATTTGAATCGTGAATAGGCAAGGGGCTTAAGCCCCTTGTTCTACAGAATTATCTTTTCATAAATCATTTAGGATTGCTATAGTAAAGCTGCCTCTCAGATAATTCACAATTAAATAAAGTTTAATATAAGGCGGCAGCATGTCACTTTTGCAGCCCTCACCCTTGTATCTTAAACATAAAGCAGGAGAGGGACTTCAATCCGGCTCCCCTTCTCCCAGGTAGGGAGAAGGGGTTGGGAGATGTAGAGCTTTGCTCTTCCCGTAGGGTGGGCGATATGCAAAAGCGATATGCTACCATATAAGGCTTTGTTCTAACGATTCCAGCCCAAAATTTCCTGGAGTTGCTCAGCCAACTTAATGGGTTTAAAGGGTTTTGCAATTGTGCCCCGGACAGCCAACTCTGCAAGTTGCCGACGTTGAAGAGAGCGAACTTTGGCCGTCATTAAGACTACAGGGATGTGTTGAGTTAAAGGGTTAGCTCGTAACATCTCCAACACCGTGATGCCATCCATTTGCGGTAGCATCAAGTCCAGCAGGATGGCATCTGGCTGGTCGATCGCTGCCTTAGCCAGTCCTTCTTCACTAGAGCGGGCTAGGATGACTCTTAGTCCAGCAGTAATTTCTAGACTGGCTTGAATGATTTCTCTCATGCTGTTGTCGTCATCAATGACCAAGATGCTTTTAGGCATTCTTGCAAACCATTACTCTGAGGAAATATGACTAAGAAAATGAATATAAGTAAGTACGATCCAAGAAAATAGTAAGCCCAAGATTTAATTTTAGCGATCAAAAGTGCAAAACTGAGGGATGATCATTTTCTCTTCTATTACATCTAAGTATAGTTAAGCCCATTTTTGTAAGGATAGGATGGACTCGCGCCTGATGAGTTAACTTACATTTACAATCCTTATAAACTCAATTTTGCGAGTGGTGCGGGCTGCGCTCGCACCACTCGCAAAATTGGGATACACCTTAGTTGTTCAGGCAAGTGTAAGGGACGATCGCACTCAAAAATTGGGTTGAGATTTCAACATGGTATGACAGCGGCGCAGGCGATTCAGCACCCTGATTAACAGTTCCTCAGAGATGATGGGCTTGCTGATGTAATCATCAGCACCTAAAGAATAGGCTTTTTGGATTACTGTAAAATCCGTTTGAACCGTCAAAAATAAAATTGGTAGCCAACTCCACTGAGCGTGACTACGAATCGATTGACAAAGTTCCAAGCCACTGACGTTGGGCATATTCAGGTCGAGAATCAGCAAGTCGGGTTGGACTGCTTCCAGTGTTTCCCAAAACTGCTCTGGCTGGTTGAGACAGGCGACTTGCAAACCAAGTGGCTCTAATAGGGTTTTGCTGGCAGCAAGGATTTGAACATCATCATCCACCAAAAGGATTCTAGCCCTAGCTTGCATTACAGGCGGTGAACTTGTATTTTTGCCTGGGATAAGATCAGGCTGAATCAGGGGCAGTTGGAAGTCAATTTCTTGCTTTAAGTGAGCGAGTAACTGCTCAGCCTGGTGAGTGCTTCTAGGGATACTAAGCTTTCCTTCCAAAAGGACTTCAATCCTTTCAGCTATTTGGGAGGCTTCGGCAAAGCCATACGTGCCCAGGCAACCCGCCAGTGTATGGGCTTGATGGATCGCAGTTTGCAGGCAGGTTGGATTGACAGCATCTTGTTGAAGAGTAGCGATCGCCTCTTCCAAAAGTGCCACTCGCTGAAAACTTTCGACTTTGGTTTTTTGCCAGAGTTCTTCTAAGGCCAAATTGAGACGTTGCTTTGGAATTCGGTTTGTGGTGATAGCTGCCTCATGGCTGGTAAAGTAACTTTGGTTAATCCGATAGCCCTGCCCATACAGGGTTTCAATCCAATCAATGGCACCAACTGCGTCTAATTTACGGCGAATACTTTTGATATAGGATTTAACCGTGTCTTCGCTGGGCGGCTCTTTGTTCGAGTCCCAAAAATGATCCACAATTTCACTGCGACTGAAGACTCGACCAGGATGGCGCAGAAATAACTCCACAAGCAGGTACTCTCGGCGGGTGAAGTGTAGAGATAGACTGTCGTAAGTAACTTCTCGAGTGCTCGGATTCAACCGTAACTTGCCGCACTCTAATACAGGAGAAGTGATGTTGCTGCCTCGGCGTAAGAGTGCTCGAATTCTTGCAGTTAATTCCAGAACGTCAAAGGGTTTCACTACGTAATCGTCTGCCCCGCTGTCCAAGCCTGATAATTTGTCGCTGGTGGTATCTCGTGCAGTTAGGAGCATCACAGGGACGGTTTTCTTTTGCTCTCGTAGACGACGACAAAAACTGACTCCATCTAATTTGGGTAACATTACATCCAGAAGCAGCAAATCATAGGAAAAAGCTTCCGTCATTTGCCACCCTATCTCACCATCTGTCGCGACATCCACAACATAATTTTGTTGGGTTAAAGCAACTTTAATGGCTGCCGCAGTGCTGGTATCGTCGTCTACAATCAAGATCCGCATAGCAACTTCTTGACTCAGTAGGATTAAAGTTAATCAACATTATCCTAATGAACTATATACTGCGACATGGGATAACAAATTTACAAGTTAGCAAAAATCTGCTCTACCAGTTGCTTGGCTTTGTCATCCAAGGATTGCCAATCGATTTCTCCCGTCTCTGCTTCAATCAGGTCAGTATCAATCTCTACTTCCCAGCCATCTGCTACGGATGCAGCAGGGGTGAAATTACGAAAACAAATTTGATAACACAGTTCCCATAAATCCAACTCAACTGTTTGCTGTGCATGTTGCAAGCGCAGTTGGTAGCTCGGATAGGGTTGGGGCAAGTCTGCCAGAGCAAGTTGAATAGCGATCGCCTCCTCTGTCGTTGCGGTTTCCAGTTGTTGTTTCAATTCCAGAACTTTTGTGCGGGTTGCCTCTGGCACCTGATCTGACCACATGGGTACTTCATGGTAAGTTCCCTGCCAGGGCGATCGTTCCAACTGCTTTCGCAAATTGTCGAGTAGTCGAATGAAAACAGGCTGCATCAATAACTCAGCCTGATTCCAGGCGTTTATATCGACAAATTTAGGTTTCACCTTCATATCCTCCAGTCTTAGTCATATCCATCAGCGGGCAAATTGAACTTATGTTTGACTCCGCTGCTGCAATTCTGAAATAGACTGACTTAGATAGCTTAGGAATTTGTGGAGCGCGGCGCACCTCACAAACCCCCAAACTTCACGGTTTTTCACACAAGGTGCATGAGTTCTATTAGTCTTTAATTGTAGCAATAAAATACTGATAGGATTGGGTATGAAATCGCACAAAATAGGAAAGGCAATATTGGGTTGTGTCCAATAGCCCAATCTATGGAGTAAAGATCTACCATGCACAAAACTTATGATTTGCACGTTGTTGAAACTCGTCCGCTGCTCAGTCCAGCGACGATTCACAACGAGTTTCCAATTACAGAGGAAGCTGCCAATCTAGTTGCGGAAACGAGAAATCGCATCCGCAATATTCTCCTGAATGAAGATCGTCGGTTGCTGGTAATTGTTGGTCCTTGCTCCATTCATGATGTCAAGGCAGCTTGTGACTACGGCAAGCGGTTGATGGCTTTGCGCGAAGAATTGCAAGATCATTTAGAGATCGTTATGCGGGTTTATTTTGAAAAACCTCGCACCTCTATCGGTTGGAAAGGACTGATCAATGATCCTCATTTAGATGGCAGTTACGACATCAATACTGGCTTGCGAACGGCCCGCAAATTGCTGCTCGATTTAGCTCATATGGGACTGCCCGCCGCTACCGAACTGCTCGATCCGATTATCCCGCAATACATTGCTGATATTATCACTTGGACGGCGATCGGGGCCCGCACCACCGAAAGTCAGACCCATCGTCAAATGGCATCGGGGTTGTCTATGCCCATTGGCTTTAAAAATGGCACCGATGGCAATTTGCATGCCGCGACCAATGCTATGTTGGCTGCGAGTCGATCGCATCACTTTTTGGGCATCAATCACGACGGACTGGCCAGCATTGTCACCACCACAGGCAACCCCGATGGACATTTAGTGTTGCGGGGCGGTAAACACGGGCCAAACTACGATGCGGTGCATGTGAAACAGGCGGCTGATGAACTGGTGAAATCAGGATTGAACCTCCGGGTGATGATTGATTGCAGCCACGATAATGCCGAAAAGGACCATACTCGACAACCGGCCATCCTGGAGAACATTGCGGCTCAATTGATGAATGGTTCCAAGCATATTCTAGGAGTGATGATTGAAAGTCATTTAGTCGCTGGCAAACAATCTATTCCCCAGGATCTGAGTCAGTTGACCTATGGGCAGAGTATTACAGACCCCTGCGTTGATTTTGCAACCACTGCCACCATGCTGCGTCATTTAGCTCAATCATTAGAACAACGCTGCTTGCAAATTAGCTAGTTTCCCTCGTTCCCAAGCTCCCGCTTGGGAACGCTCACCCAGCAAGCTCCTGCTTCCCCCTCGTTCCCAAGCTCCCGCTTGGGAACGCTCACCCAGCAAGCTCCTGCTTCCCCAATTCCGCTTTCAAGTTGTAAATCTTTGATTAGATCCACTACGATCGGGTTGACTCATCCCCCCCAAATCAGCAAACAAACCCTGCAAAACGATCGCCTGCGCTGCATTCATCTGTCCATAGGTAAACCCGTAGGGCACCTCTGGCGGCAACAGCGGCAGAAATTCTTGCAGAACATAGGGACTGCCATAAATCACCAGAGCTAGTAATTGTTTGGAGTCCACTAGAGCATCAAACCAACGGTGAGCCATCTGCAACAGTCCAGCCTGATCGCGAAAGGGATTCCCCCGGATAAACAGTTGCAAGAGCGTGGGGAGCAGGGGGCGATCGCTCCCTGCCAAAGTATGACTATCCACCCATTGCCATTGATACCCATGTTGCTGAGGCACAGTAATTGCTGGAGACTGCCGCTGCAAGAAATCACAATAAATCACCTCATCTACCACGATTAAATTGCGGGGTAGCACAGACTGCGGCGATCGCTGTAACCCGATGGCAGCAGGACAACGGATTTGCGTAGAGGCTTGCAGAATGTGGTGAGCAGTGGCGATCGCATCGGGTTGGGCCAATTGCTCTAACTGAAGGGGCAGTAGTGGTGGCGTTTCCCAGACCGGAGAAGGGTTTCTTGCCAACTGCGACGCACAAGCTTTTTGTTTGGACTGCCAGATGCGCTCAAGCGAAGCGTGAATTTGATCTCGAGGAATCCGCCCGGTTTCAACCGCCCGACAGACTGCCTGAATAGTAATGACGGGATCACTGGGCATCAGCAGGATATCGGCTCCGGCCTCGACAGCTAATACGGCTGTCTCAGTGGCACCATAGCGCTGGGCGATCGCTCCCATAATCAGCGCGTCGGTAACAATCAGCCCGTCAAATTGCATTTGCTGGCGCAGCAGATCGGTCAAAATCGAGCGAGATAGGGTAGCGGGATGGGTTGGGTCTAGCTCAGGAATTAGCAGGTGAGCAGACATAACAGCATCGACTCCAGCAGCGATCGCCGACTCAAACGGAGGGAACTCAATCGCTGCTAATCGTTCCTGCGTGTGGGATAGAACAGGCAAATTGAGATGGGAGTCCATTGCTGTGTCACCGTGACCAGGAAAATGTTTGGCAGTGGTCAGCACTGGATACTTTTGCGCTCCCTGGATAAAACCTCTAGTCAATTGACTGACGATCGCTGGAGTTTCGCCAAAAGCGCGGACATTGATCACAGGATTGGCTGGATTGTTGTTGACATCTACTGTAGGAGCCAGCAGCCAGTTGATGCCAATCGCCAACGCTTCCCGTGCTGTGGTGGCTCCCATCTGTTCAGCTAAGCAAATTGCTCGATCTGGCTCTTGCAGGGCGATCGCATGCAACGCCATCGGCGGGGGGAACCGGGTGGCTCCAGCAAACCGTTGCCCGACCCCTTCTTCAAGATCTGCGGCAATCAGCAACGGAATTTTGGCCCAATTTTGCAATTGTTGCGATCGCACCCTCACTTCAATCGCACTGCCGCCCAACAAAATCACCCCACCGACTCCCCAGTCCTGAATCCAGTGCTGTAAGATCTCTGCCTTAGGTTCCCAAAGGGGATACTGAATCTGGTGGTCAAATAAATAGCCAGAGGCTCTGACGATTACCATCTGGGCAACCTGGACCGAGAGGGGTAGGCTTTCCCAATCTGAGACAAACGACCTCATAAGCAGGGGCAAAGCATTTGCGTTGAAACTGTTGCCTATTTTAGAGGGTATTGCTGCAATTACTTCGCCCTGCGAAAAATGTGCGGCTCTATGGTATCTCCCCAGCGGAGGGTTCTTCCTCTGCTACGGTTTCGTCTACCTTCCGCTCTGCACTTAACTGATTAAGCAACGACAAAATTCGGGTGCCCCGCTCGATCGAACGGTCTTCCAAAAAAATTACTTCTGGGGTTCGACGCAGGCGTACCCGTTGCCCCAACTCACTGCGGACAAAACCAGTGGCCGATCTCAACCCCTCCATTGTGGAGACTCTGGCATCTTCTGTACCGTAAATACTGACAAAAATCTTGGCGTGCTGCAAGTCGCCCGACACCTCTACCTCTGTCACACTGACCATACCCACTTGGACGCGATCGTCCTTAATGTCTGTCAGCAACATCTGACTGACTTCACGCTTAATTAGCTCGGCAACCCGGGCCACCCGCCGATCCGTAGCCATAGTCGATTTCCCTTCCTAAATAAATAACCTGGGTTGACTGGTGCTCAGATAATCAGGATGCGACCCGAACTGAGAGACCACGTGCCAACAACAGATTTACATTGTATTCACCATATTCAGTCCTAGCATCGCTCGTAATGTAAAGCCGATGAAGGCCAGCCCTGATAACAGGAAAAGGATGGTGGCGATCGCCGTTGCTGGCCGCTGAAATAAAGGGAATAGAGGACTAAGCAGGCTGAATAGAACACCCAGCGTAAAGGTGATAAAGTAACGCGGATAGCGGGAAACATTAGTCCAGAAGTCTTGCATCGCTCGATCTCCAAGAACGCACTGAAGAACTGATACTTTTGGGTTGGCGTTGCTGAGTTGGAAAGCAGTTTTTTCTACCTTTAAGCCTAACAGCTCTATGAGAAAAACGCTGGATTAGGTTATATTTTGGCTGCATATAAGTCTCCAATGGAATGTGATGGTTCCCACCACACTCCAGAAAACAGGTAAGAAAATTACGTTTTCTTAAAAGTTCGATGGTGAATTGCAAGAGTGAGAAAAGCAAATGCTAAAGTTTCAACCCCCCGGATTTAGCCAACGGGTCGTCAGTACCTCCTTGGGAGTCATGGCCTATTACACCCCTGTTGCCCCCCTCTGGCCCGATCGCCCTCCAGCAGAGGCACCGCTGGTTTTTCTGCATAGTTTAGGTGGTGGTTCATCGGCGTTTGAGTGGTCTAAAGTCTATCCAGCGTTTGCTTCCACCCATCGGATCATTGCTCCTGATTTAATTGGCTGGGGACAATCGGTGCATCCTCAACGGAATTACCGCGTTGATGACTATTTGACGATGATTGCTGAACTGATTGAGCAAAGCAATACCACTCCTGCAATCGTCTTTGCCTCTTCTTTGACAGCGGGAATCACGATTCGCTTAGCCACCCAACGTCCAGAGTTGTTCCGGCAACTCATTCTGGTCTGTCCTTCTGGCTATAGTGATTTTGGCGGAGCTTATAGCCAGGGGCTAGCTGCTCAGGCGGCTAGCATTCCCGGACTCGATCGCGTGATTTATTCACTGGGGGCAGCGAATGAGTTAGCCGTCAGAAACTTTTTGCAGGAATTTTTATTTGCCGAGCGATCGCGATTGACAGACGAAATCGTTGCAGCTTACCTTGCGTCTGCTCAGCAAAATAACGCTGAGTATGCTGCCCTCTCAACATTGCGGGGTGATCAATGCTTTGATCTGGCGCTCTACATCGATCAACTGAAAGTACCTACGGTGTTTTTATGGGGTGAAAAATCGCGATTTGGCAGTGTCACCTTGGGACGTAGATTACAAAGTCTCAATTCTGGCGCGATCGACACCTTTTATGAAATTCCCTATACTGGGGTGCTACCTCATTTAGAAAATCCAGCAGTAGTGATTGGCTTGGTGCGATCGCACTTATTAGCCTAACGTGAGTTCGACGAGCGGTTTTTCGTGGAGAGATTTGTGGGGCGCGACGCACACACAAATCCCCCAACTATCTCAGATGTCCGCACGAAGTGCGTAAGTCCTGATTAATAGACTTTATCGGAAACTGTTTTGTGGCGCGGCGGAGCCGCGCCACAAAACAGTTTTAAACCTCAGAAACCTTATTTCCGATTAAGTTTAATAGACGTGAAAGGAAGTGACGACTTGATAGAACTGGTCCTTCATTTTCTCCCAGCGGCGATCGGTAGCAGAAAGGTTCATCGTAAATAACTTGCCGCGACGTACCGCAACACTGGCCAAATTGTGGCGAATTTGATCAGGCAATTTGACGATGTATTCCAATATGTAGTAGTCTTCATCGCCAATTTGGCGCGATTCGGCATTGACTAACTCTGCTTCGCGTCCAGAATTTGGAGGGGCGATCGCATTCTTAGACAGCCGATACCCAACCTCACTGGGACTCCCCAATTCTTCTAACGTTTTACTGTCGGGCACAGGGCTGATAATGACACTGACATTCTCGCTCTGCTCAATCAAGTCATGCAACACTACGTCCGGGCCAGCAGTAACCTGTACCTGCACCCAGCCATTGGGATACAGAAATTCATACCCGTCTGTTGTATCTATATAACTTTTGAGTCCGGCGACGGCCGAAACACATCCTTGCAGGCTCAGGCTCAAGATCGCCAGCAGGATGACTGCAATTCGTCCTAGTCTGTTCAAACATTCCTCCACCCCAGCTTGGGCTAATTCCCTCCATCGCTTATCTTCTCACTATCTTGCCCAGTAGTGATATTGATGTAGGAGTGATTTTGGGGAGTGCCAGCGCAACCCGCGCTTCTCTAATCCAACGTGAGTTCGATAATCGCCGTTTGAGGGGTGTGGCGCGACGCGCCACACCCCTCAAACAAGGTTTTTCGTTGGGGCGGGCGCAGCCGCCCCAACGAAAAACCGCTTATCGAACTCACGTTAATCCAGGAAACAGAGGAGAGAGTTCCTGTTCATATTTGGCCAGGTATTGTCGAAATGAAGTGCCACCTGTGCCAATATCGACTCCAACAAGCTTAAGTTGTTGAACAGCCAACCCTAAATGGCTGCGATGAAATCGGGTTTGTAACTCGTCATAGGCTTGCATCTGTTGCACGATGGGTCTGGCTTGAGTATGCTGCATCAGACAGGTGACTCGCTCTGTCTGTGATGCACCTGTGGCGCGATCGCACAAAACTTGACAGTAATACCTCAAATTATGCTGGCGGTAATCAGCCAGCCATTGTTCAATCTCGGCTCCATAGCGGCGATCGAATTCAATCTCCGCACTGTGTAAGTTACCCGTGGCATCCTGAGTGCCACCCTGCCAATATTTCGATACGCCACTCATAATTTCCAGATGACGGAATTGGTAGGATTGAAACCCACTGGTCGGGCCGATCGTCGTGCGAAACTCGGCAAAGGAGCGCATGGTGGTCAAAATGGGCATGGTGGTTAGAGCCACCTCATACAATCGCAAGACCCGCTGCATGAAATAACAAACTTCTATGGTTGAACCAATAATTGGATCAGAGGGGTCTTGCAAGGCAATGGACAGTGCCCCCAATACCCGCTGCAAATCCAGGATCATTTGATGAAAAGCGAGTTCACAAATCTGATGCACCGCAATGAACAAATCCTCGTCCTGAGAAGCCGTCAATGGGCGTTTGCACTGGAGCAACGCTTCTAGATTGTGATAAGACCAATAATGGTTCTGGCTGACATCTAAGTTCCTATCTAGAGGAGGCAGCGGTTGAACAAAGTCGGCTGAGGTCATCGCGTTTAATTTCCTGATCTAAAGCATGTTTAATCCAATTTCACAGAAAACCTGAGGAGTTCTGCGGTAATTCCGAATTCTGGTGGTTACGATATCCTAGATGAAGGATGATGACTGCTTCTGACTAAAAAGTGGCTCATCGTTTATCCTGGTAAACAATTTGATTGGACTTTTGATACCGGAGAAGTAAAGATGACTTGGCGCAGTTCCACCACTCCCCTCGATCGGTTTTTTGCCTGCTTACCCTATTTGTTGCCGTTGATGGATGCGCTGGTCTTTGGTCAATCCCTCTTCCGAGAATTTCCCTTAGTCGGGCAACTGTTTCTTGTACCACTTACACCTTTTCTTGTGGTTTACGGCCAGATTAATTCCCTCCTATTTGGCTTTGGTGGGCTAATTCTGTTTTTAGCTTTGTTTTTCCTGGTAGTTCGGAACGAGAGCATCAGCCACTTCATCCGTTTCAACACGATGCAGTCAATTATCATTGGGATTGCTTTGAGTTTATTTAGTATTGTTTGGTCTTATATTCTTGGCCCTGCTCTATCAGGAACTTTAATTCAAGACACTCTGTTTAACGTGGTTTTCCTGGGAGTGGTAGCAGTGGTGATTTACTCCATTGTGCAATGCATCCTGGGTAAATACGCTGAGATTCCCACTCTATCCGAAGCAGCCTACATGCAAGTCCGTTAAATGAACTGAAAGTAAGACTGGGTGACTCAGACGATCGCCTCGATCGCCACGGGTCGAGGCACAACTGTATTTTCAAGGGAGCCAATCCCCTCAATCTCGACACGGACGCGATCGCCAATTTGCATTGCTCCTACGCCCTCTGGAGTCCCTGTCAGAACCACATCCCCAGGGAGCAAAGTCATAATCTGGCTGATGTAGGCAACCAGGAAATCAGGGGAGAACGTCATTTCATCAACAGCAGCAGATTGGACGGGTTGCGGGTTGTCGTTTAAGAACGTCTGGAGTTTGGCTCCAGCACTCAGTTCTCTGACAATCCACGGGCCAAGTGGGCAGAAGGTGTCAAATCCTTTGGCTCGTGTCCACTGTCCATCTTGCCGCTGTAAATCACGAGCGGTGACATCGTTGGCAATAGTGTAACCCCAAATCTTGTCGCGGGCCTGTTCAGGAGTGCAGTTGATACAGCGATCGCCAATGATTAAAGCTAACTCGCCCTCATAATCAACCCGGCTGGATTGGGGTGGATAGTGGATCGCAGTATTGGCTGCGGTGACGGAAGTGGAGGGTTTGATAAAAAGTAGAGGCTCCTTTGGGGCTTCTGTGCCCATCTCAGCAGCGTGTTTGGCATAGTTCTTGCCAACTGCCACAATTTTGGAAGGAGCACAGGGAGCTAAAATCTGATAACTTTCAGCCGCTAATTCTTGATCTGTGAGTTGCCCTTTCAGCCAAGGAGGAGCGTCCAAGACTTGCACCCTACGGTCAAGCAGTAGCAGCCCATAGTAAAGCTGCCCTGTGATAGTTTGCACTCGGACGTATCGCTGCGCCATATTGGATAATGTATTCCTGGTATATGATAGTAAATCCTTGCCTCTAATCTAAATGAACCTGTGCTCAAATGATTGAACCGACATGGTTCTCTCATTTTCCCTAAACAGGAGAATTTTGCAATGGAGGCCATTCGTCCATAAGGAGAAAGTTGACGTGAGTTACTATGAAACGATGTACATCCTCCGTCCTGACTTGGGGGATGAGTTAACTGATCAGGCGATCGCCAAATATCAAGGCATTCTCAAAGATCAGGGAGCGACCGAACTGGATACTCAACATCGAGGAAAACGGCGTTTAGCCTACGAAATTGGTAAGCATCGAGAAGGAATTTATATTCAAATGAATTATCAGAGTCCTGGCAATGCGGTCGCCGTCTTGGAGCGAGCGATGCGCCTGAGTGATGATGTCATCCGCTTTTTGACCGTGAAGCAAGAAATTCCCGAATCCGAACCAGAAGCCTCCTAAACTGGTAGATCCTGTTTGAGATATAGCATTGGCGCTCTGGGCAAGGGGCTTAAGCCCCTTGTTCTGGGAGTTGGGTTCCTGCTGCTGTGATCCGCAGGATTGATAGACTCAAAATGAGTAGAAATAAGACTAGACCGATGGCACAAGCATAACTCATTTCTAGATCCTGGAATGCTTTCTCATACACGTAGTAAACAATTGTCTTAGTGCTACTGCGTGGACCCCCTTGGGTCATAATGTAAATTTCTTCAAAGACTTTTGTTGCCGAAATGGCTGAAATCACACCAACCAGAAAAAGATAGGGCTTCATTAGAGGAATCGTAATATCCCAATGCTGCTGCCAACCCTCTGAACCGTCGATCGCAGCGGCCTCATAAAGGTCTTGGGGAATGGATTGCAGCCCCGCCAGATAAATCACCATGTAATAGCCCAAACCTTTCCAAACCGTCACCGCCATGACACTAAAGAGGGCCCAACTGGGACTGGTCAGCCAGGGAATGCCCTCGCCTAATCCAGGTATGTGTCGTAGAAATTGGTTGAATAATCCTGTCTCAGCGTAAAGCCACTTCCAGGCGATCCCTGCGACCACCATTGAGATAATTACAGGAACATAATAGGCGGCTCGGAACCAATGAATGCCAGTCAATCGGCGATTGACCAGAATTGCCAGTCCCAGAGGGACTGTCATCAGAATGGGCACAACTCCCAACAGGTAAATGATTGTATTTCGTAAAGTCCTCCAGAAGGTTTGATCTGTCAATAACTTCTGAAAATTCTCTAATCCTACCCAGATGGGCGGTTGGGAGATATCGTACTCCAATCGAGTAAAGCTTAGGAGAAACGCTTGAATAGCAGGATAGAAGATGGTCAATCCCAAGCAAATCAGCGCGGGCAGCAGAAACAGGTAGGGGGTAATCCATAAAGAGCGAAGGGCATCTGATTTTGGGAGAGCCATTGCCAATTCCTGACTGCTGAATTGTAGTGATTTTACTTGATTTTTAATGTTAAAACTTATGCATTTGGGGGATTTGTAGAGCACGAAGCGCTCCACAAATCCCCCATCTATTCTGGTTTTTCGCGCAAAGTACGTAGATCCCAAACGTAAAGTCTATGCTAGCGGCTCCCGCTCCATTCTAGGATTAAACTCAGGAAGACGTTCAGCAGCATCCTTAGTCATATTGACCGCATAAAAGCAACCTGTCTCAGAATCAACTTTAACCCGATCGACAGGTAACAAAACAAAACGCCCTAGACGACTTGTACCCATGTTAAGTAAAACATATTGAGGACGATTCGTTTCGTCCACCAAAATATCATCAGCATCACCAATGCGTTCTCGCTTTGTGTGGAGAATACTACCTGTTGATAGATCAGAAAAAATTTCGGCTCCAATTACGTTCTGACCACCAAACAGGGATGCTTGGCTTTCATGGGATTTATCAATTCTTCTTAAAACCATGACCTCCTCCTTTGGGTGTTCCATGTAATATTCACCCATCACAGTAAATGGCAATGGGTATTACTTCATCTTTCTGGAGAGCGATCGTCATTTAAGTCGATTGGGACAGCTATTGCAGCATAAATCTAAAACTCTCAGGATTTGAGAACCGCGCAAGTTCTGAGGAACTGAAAATTTAAGAATTTGAATAGTACATTTGCGCTGTCTTATAGTACCATTATACTATTCTCTTGAGTCGCTATTTAGACAGATTCTTCTCAACAAACTGATTGAGCCATAAATTTATTGAGCAAAAAGCTTGTTGAGCCATAAATTGAGCGACAAACAATGCTGCCGTTCTCCAGGTAAACCTATGTTTCTAGAACCTAAGATCCAAAATCAAGACAAAATGCAGGTTAGACAACAGTGGGGCGCTAGCAATCGGGCTGCTCGGTTACTAGTTGATGAATTTCAGTCAGAGAAACACTTTTCCCGTTGGCAGTCCCCCCCCATTGCATCCAATCGATCGCCCCTGTCCTTTTCCTGGCTTGAGCCTTCCACCCATTTTGTCGGTGCCCTCAGCGATAGCCTGCTTTGGATTGCAGCCGCCACCATCCTGCGGTTAGGGATAGATGCTGTGATGGTTAGCTTTGCTCAATTCTGGGTTCCCGGAATTATCCTGTTAGCCTCACCAGCGGCGATCGCTCTCATCCTGGCAATGGTTTTTCCCCAGGCCAGTTGGGTTTTGGGCTACCGTCTGGTGTTGGTAATGTTTGGACTCCTGTTAGGTGGGCGATTGTAGATCATTAATTTATCTATTCACTCAATCAAATCAGAAAATGGTAAACCGTGAACTTCGTCGAACAAATTCTCCCATTACCCAGGGCATCAACTATCTTTTGGTAGGCGGCTCAGTGCTTTCACTGGTTGGCGTGCTCATGGACGTGCAAAAAATAATTCAACCTCAATCGGAAACAGCTTTCGCCAATTCAGAGGTTTGTCAAGAAGTGGTTCAGGCTGAATCGGTTTTATCCAGAGAGGAACTATCCAATCTTTTAACGATTCCAGAGCGGGAAAGTCGGGAGGTTGTGCGCGAGGCGATCGCTGAACCCTATTGCTATCTCACAGATATCGAGATTCGGGCCGGAGTAACTGCTCAAAGAGCAGCCTACCCGCTAGAATTTGAACCGCAAACCTGGTTTGTTGTCCTATACGAAGGCGACGAATATGCTGGCTATTCTTTTGTCTTTCAACGCTAAGGCATGTGCTAAAGCCCTGCTATGTTTGCTGTGGGTTTCGACTGCGCTCAACCCGCTAATACGCTCAACCCACTAAGGAGTCGAAGCCTGAGCGCAGTCGAAGGCCGATTATCCGTAAGGGACTGACTAAATTGCAATTCCATAAGTCAAGGTTCTGCGCCATTAGAGCCTGGTTGAGTTTTATTCTCTCAATTTCTTTCTCTCGTTCGTTCAATGCAGGTCGCTATGCAACACCTCTATAACTATCACATCGTCCGATGGGTCATCGCAGCATTTGCTCATCTCGCAGCGATGTTGGTTCTCTGTTTGGCTCCAACGGTACAAGCAACGGCAACTGACGCGATCGGGTTGGATTTTAGTTTGCCCGATGTTGGTACGAGTGAGTTGGAGCAAGATGCGATCGGTGCGATTCCAGACTATTCCAGTGAAATGCCCTTTCCGCAAGGGGATTTAGGGGAAGATGAGTTCGGTAGTGAATCTCAAAGCACCGACGAATTAGAGAGTGAAATTTTTGAGAATGATGGATTTAGCAGCGATGAACTAGAAGAAAATGGATTAGAAGGGGATGAATTTACAAGTGAAGAGTTTCAGACTCCGTTCACCTACGATGATAGTGATGATATTTTCACGCCACTAGAACTTCCTCCTGCCGCAGAGCAAGCTCCAATCGGTGAGTCGGACGAGTCTCAATCTCTGGCGGAATTGCCGCCGCCGCCACCGATTCCTGAGACAGATGCGGCCCCTCTGTTTCCTGAAATCCCCGATTCTCCCTGGCTATCAGAATTACCGCCAGACCCCTCAGCAGAATTACAACCTGAACCCCTACCCGAACCAGTTTATCCACCCAGTCAACGGGATTACTCTCGCTCTCTGCCGGAGCTAGAATTTGAACCCTATGATCCCTACGCTCATAGACTTGAGTTGCCACAGTCCGATGGATATAATCCCAATGCTTTAGAAGAACAGCCCGCCACTCCTCCTGTCTTGCCAGAGGCACTACCAGATACATCCCCTCCACCCATTGAGCCAAACATCGAACCTGATGTGGAAAGATTTTGGAGAGAAACCCCTAATCCAGTTGTGGGCGTGGCTAACGTTCTGAGCACTGAGCAGCTTCGAGTCTTCCAGGAACAGTTGAACTTACGGCAAATTCAACTTACTGTAGAAGAACAACTCAATGCGATCGATCTGGTTAGTCAAACGATCGCAATTCCACAAGCGTTAAACACCTATCTAAACCATTTGCAGCAAGCTCATGCAATGGGGCTACGAGGCTCGGATGCCATCGTTTGGACGAGAACCCGCTCTTATCTCGATCTGAATCCTAACGCCTGGAATGCCCCAGATTTAGGAAACGCCATAGAGCAAATCACATTGGCACAAGAAGTGCGAGTCAGAGCGATCGCTCTCTCTATCAACGAATCAGAGTTATCTATTTCTTCCAATAACAGCGAAGATCAAGAAGTTTTTAATTTAACTCAATCCCAGACGATGGAATTGAACAGCGATCGTTTAATTCAATTCGATTTGAGTTGATTATCGCTAGAAACCCTCGATCACCCACCAATAACCTATGTTTCATCCGCACCAACAACGCATGCTCACGTTTTTTTACAGCAGTCAAATGTTGATTTTAACGTTAGAGCAAATCCTGCGGTCAACAAGGTGAGTATTCCCGTGATCCAAAAAGGCGCACGGTAGCTAAAGCTAACCAGTAAGCCTGCTGTAGCAGGGCCAAGGGCATTAGAAATACTGAGGTAGGACGAATTAATCCCTAATGTTTTGCCTTGTTCGCGATCGCTACTGTTGGTAGATAGGATTGTATCGATTAATGGCATGGGAAACGAGTTCATGACTCCCAAGAAAGCCACCAGAGCAACAAAGATGGGCAGGCTGGGAAAAGTGGGAATGAGCAGGAAAATCAGAGCACGACCAGCGATCGCCACAGACAAAATATTTGCCAGGTTGAATCGTTTGGTCAGTGGCTCAACGGCAAAAATTTGTGTCAATACACTGACGACTCCGATGAGGATGAAAAGCATGGCCAGGGTTTTGGCAGTTTGATTCAGCACATTCAGCAGAAACGGTTGAAAAGCAAAGGTAAAGATAGTAAACGTGAATCCTGTCAGAAAGGTGAGCAAATAAGCCCGACCCAGTTTGGGATGTCGGGCCGCTTGCAGAATTTTGCCGAAGCCAAAGATACCCCAATGCAACTTCAAGGTTTCTCGATGAAGGAGCGTCTCTGGTAGTAAAAACACGGACAGTCCGGCTGCTAAAGCGGCAAACAAGGCACCTACAAAGAAGCTCATGCCCAGAGAAGACACTCCCGGAAAAGGAGGCAGATTCAGCGCCAGATAGCTGATGGCTGGACCCGTGACAAACCCCATGCGAAAGGCGGCATCAAACAGTCCAAAGGCCTTGGGACGAACAGCGATCGTTGTCGTATCGCTGATCACGGCTCTGGCGATCGACATATTTCCACCCGTGAGTCCATCCAGAACGCGGGACACGTAAAGTAATCCGGCTACAGGGGTGAAGCTAGCCAACAAGTTGGCGATGACTGTGCCAATCAGACTAATCACCAGTAAAGGCTTACGCCCGATAAAGTCGGAGAAGCGACCGAGCACAGGAGTTGCCAGGAATTGGGAGACGGCGTAACTCGTGGTCAATAAGCTGGCTTGAAAATCTGTTAGTCCAAATTCCTTGGCATAAGGGTAGAGCAACGGAATGATGATTGTAAAACTGACGGAGTTGATGAAAGCAATGAGAGCGATAATCCAGAACTGCAAGGGCAGATCAAATCTAGCTTTCAAGGTTTTAATGAAATGCATTCAGCAAATCTCGCTAGGTAAAGAGGAATGGAAAAAGAAGTTATGAGCGCGATCGCTGGATTGGCATGATTTTAGCCATCATTGGGTCATCATACAGAGGGGGCTAGAGTCAAGGCAAAATGACTTTCAGCGCTTGCCGAATCACTTTGAATGTCACAGGCAACTCACCGATGGGATGTCCATCGACATGGACAGGAAGTGGCGATTTTGAATTGAGACGAACTTCAGCGACTTGATAAGTCTGAATCTTGGGATTGGGCTGGAATTGCCCCCGACTGATTGACCAGAAATGGCGCAACAATTCCCACTTGCTGAAGTCACGGTAGAGACTCACGGTTAATAAGCCGTCATCAATGATGGCTTCTGGGGCAACTGTAAAACCAGAGCCATAGTAAGGCCCGTTAGCAACAACAACGAGTAAGGCTTGCAATTGAATTTCATGCTGCTCCACAGGTCTACGACGTAGAAATCGGCGCTGTCGTGTTGTGGACAAGGCAGGAGTAGAGGGAGGGCGATCGAACTGAAGTTTGATTTGTTGAGGTTGATAACTCAAGGCCAGACGCAACGCTTGGATCATACGCTGCCATTGTCCTGCCTTTATTTCTTCTCCTAACGGAAAAAGGGCTGCATCTAGCCCCACCCCTGCTGCCTCAAAGAAATAATGTTCCTCGTCGGCTTGTCCTACAGCTTGTCCCACATCAATAGTTCTAATTTGCCCCTGGGCTAGCACTTGACAAGCTTGAGTCAAATTAGTGGGCAGGTTTAGACTCCGGGCAATGTTATTGTATGTGCCAATGGGGATAATTCCCAACGGAATAGCTGCATGAAGTAGCCCCTTCGCCACTTCACTTACGGTGCCATCTCCTCCCCCCACAATCACCATGTCGTACTCTTCCTGGGCTGCTTGTTGGGCGATCGCCGTGGGAGATTCATCTGGTCTTGTGAATGCTAGTTCTGCCCGAATGTCCTCTGCTTCCAGGGCAGTAATGATATCTGGCAATTTCATCGGGTTAGGTTCATCAACGCCAGAAACGGGATTCATAATTAGACGAGCACGTTTCATTGGCTTCACCCTGTATGGTAGATGTGACGAACTCATGATGCATAGTTCAACCAGGTAGGAAGCTGTTATTCTTTTGAGGAAAAAAACGACCCGCAGTCGCAGGTCTTCACCTACAGACATTGGGCGATCGTATTCAATTCGTCGTTTCCCACCAATTTATTTCTAAAAAAACCGCTTAAACCGCTTACTGGTAACTGGATGAGCAATGGCTCTCAGCTTGTAGAGTGGACTTGCTAACCCAGCAACAAAAGATTTGACATTAGTTTGACACGGGGGAGTCGATTCCGACTGCGCTCAACCAACGTAAATTAGAGCGCTGAGCGCAGTCGAAGCCCAGCATCTTGCAAGCATAACTGACCGCCAAGCTAATACTTCACAAACCCCGTTAATCTAGTCCAGAGGAGTGGGTGGGCAGTGCCCACCCTACAGCTTAATTAACTGTTTCGATGAGCAACGCATAACCAGCAGTTACAGACCCAGTTGATTGCCTCGTCGGTATTGCAGATAGGCAGCAACAAACAAACCCGCTAAAGTGACGGGAATCAGTCCCAAAACGATACCAGAAAGCAAAGGCTCTACCACAGCAACTCTCCTTACATGCTCAATTTCTGTTCATAACATTTGGATCTTAGCAAGATGCGCTCACTTTGGAAATCTTAAAATCTTTAAAGGCTTTCTCACAATACCTCTCTTTCCTATGGCATTCTAATTTGAAGATTGGACTCTACCGCTGGGGAAACTTGTCCTATGGCAAGAGACAAATCGGGTTGGATATGACCTTCTAACCAGGCGCTTCAATTGAATCGCCCCTATAAGGGTTAGCAGTATAGAGTTTTGGGACAGCGCCCTAACATCCAAAGTTATCCTTAAAATTAGTGACATCCAAATTAATAGTTTTAAGCTAGGTTATAAATTGAAAAGTAATATGCACTTTTTCGTTTTGAGCAGAGATCTTCTTGACAAACAGACACCTCAGCATGACCACATGGCTCAACGGCTTGTGGTGACTGGTGCTGTTGTGCTGTTGGCGGTTCTGCTCGCCCTTTTTGGCATTCATCAATTTATTCACTCTGATCCCTACATTCAAAGCGTTTTGTCTTTACCAGGAGATTCGACTCGCGGACAGGTTATTTTTCAGCTAAATTGCGCGGGTTGTCACGGATTGTATGGGGATGGACAAGTAGGTCCAAGTTTGCGGCATGTTTCTAATCGCAAATCTCATGTGGGGCTAATTCATCAAGTTACAAGTGGTAAAACTCCCCCCATGCCTCAATTTCAGCCCAACGCCCAAGAAATGTCTGATTTACTAAAGTACTTAGAAACCTTGTAAGGAATGCAGCTTACTTTTGCAATCTGACAAACCTGATCTTGTGAGTGGCGTGGGCTGAGTCTGCGTTGCTCGCAAAACTGGGATGCACTCCGTGTAAGTTTCCCAAAGTTATGCGATCGTTCTAGGATGGCGGGGGAGACAGGGGTTTCCCCAGCAAACCGCTTGGGCAGGAAGGTGGTTTAGCACGCTGCTACAAGCTCCTACTATGGTATTTGAGCCGATTTGCACCCCAAGGCTGACAAAGCAATTGGCAGCGACCCAGACTCCATTCCCTATGACGATGGGAGCCGTCTTCAAAGCAAAGGTTGGATCGTGAGCATCATGGCTACCCGTACAAAGATAGCTTCTTTGGGAAATCACACAATGTTGACCCAACTGAATGCGATCCAGGCTATAAAATACAACGTCATCTCCAATCCAACAGGAGTCACCAATTTCGATTTTCCAGGGGTAGGTAAATCGAGCTGTCGGGCGAATAATCACGTCTTTACCGATCTTGGCCCCAAACAGGCGCAGTAATCCAACTCGCAGTCCATTGTAAGGATGTGGACTAAGAGGAAAGACGATCGCCTGCACCAGCCACCACAGCAAAATTATCCATCCTGGGCGACCGCGATCGAAGCCACTTTGATTGTATTGACTAAGATCTACCCAAGCAGGTGCTTCTACATCAGGCAGGGAAGCAGGAGCCGAATCTGGAAAGAGCGATTGAGACATGACAACAGCAGACCACCATTGCAGGCAACTTAGGGAAATGCACTTGAATAAAGTATCGGGCTGCGACTACACTCAGCCCCTGAACGTAGCGGGTTGAGCGTAGTCGAAACACGCGGTCAAAACAGCAAAGGATGCTATTTTCATGCAGGTCGCTTACCACATCGGCTTGCTTTTGAAGGCTGACTTAAGCGAGGTTGGAGTCGGGCTGGCATTTAAGCGCCCCCCAAAATTTTGCAATTCGTAAAGTTTTACCTCAATCTGATATTCATATTGGCTCAGCAGCCGAGCATAAATATATCCTGCTCTACCATCCAAAAAACCGAGTTGCAGCAAGTAAGCCAGAATAAATCGCAAAGTTGGTTTGCACGGCAGATATACCCAAATTTTTTTGAGGAATCGTTTTCGTTGCACTGAGGAACCCCAAAGAGTCGCACCAATCGTTTCTTTGTCATCCATCCCTGTAAGTAGATTGAAGTAAACTCTAGCTTCCCAGTTAGAGTAGCGATTATGGCGCTCTAACCATTGGTACAAATCGCGGCAGTCAATATGCAGCATGTCCTGCTTAAGGTATCCCACGCGCCCCTGCAAAATGACATGCTCATGCACCTCATTATCCCCCGTGTTTTCGATTTCTTCAGTCTTTAAGTTTTCAAATCGTCCCTTCGTGTGGTGAAACAATCGCAAGTTCCAATCGGGGTATTTACCGCCATAGCGCAACCACTGTCCTAGAAAGTAGAAACGCCGATTCAGATAATAGCCTTCGCAGGTTGAGGTTTGAATGGCGATCGCAATTTCATTCCATAATTCTGGAGTGATACGCTCATCGCAATCAACAATCAGCACCCATTCATGACGAAAGGGCAAATTTTCTAAAGCCCAATTCTTTTTTTTGGGCCAGCGTCCATTGAAATAAAACTGGACGACCTTGGCACCATAGCTTTCAGCGATCTGTATGGTGCGATCGCTGCTTTGAGAATCAACAACGAAAACTTCGTCGGCTCTGGAGACACTGGACAAGCAAGCCGGTAAATTTCGCTCTTCGTTTTTAGCTGGAATGAGTACTGAGACTGGGAGCTTGGTCAATGTCGATTGGGGTTTCATGTTTAGATCCGGAATTAAGGTACAGATCTGTAACCGTCTTTACAATGATTGACAAATAGGAGTTATTGTAATAGATCCTGCACCCCTCCGGTGGATTAGCAGATGGAGACTGATTGTTAGTCCTGCTTCAGCAATTTTAGCCACCCTGATGGCAGAAATTGTGATTGAATGACCGCTTTCAAATAGCCTATCTGGCCATAAGCATATACAAAATGATCAAACCGCTGTGCAGGATGATGGCTGTATTTTACGGAAAGATAGAGTCCTCGCAAAAGTCGTTCTCCCCCCCGCAACAATTGCTCTGCTCCCACTCGGTCAGCTAATTGTTCTCGATAACACTCGCTGATGCCTTGCCACCAACTGCGACTCAAAAACCAGGCTGGAGTTAACCGTTCAGGCGCAACCTGATGAGCAACAAGGGCATCGGGCAAATAGGCAACCTGCCACCCTTGCATCAATGCTAGCTCAGTCATATAAAGCTCTTCATTAGAGAGCAGGTTTGTGCCGACTCTGCCCAAATGGGGATTAAACCCACCCATGTTGTCTAAGAAGGCTTTTTGAATCGAATAATTCACCCCTCTGGGAGTCATCCCTGGCTGATTGATATAGATTATCTGATCCCCTAAATCATAGGCTCCTAAGCTTCCAGTCAGATTTTGGGAAAGCCATGCCGGAGGATGGGTATGCGGGGGCCAGAGCAACGTCACCCTACCCCCAGCGATCGCCAACCGATCATGCCTTTCATAAGCTTGATACAATGCTGCCAGCCATTGGGGACTGGCGATCGCGTCGTCATCCAGGTAAGCCAGAATAGGACTTTGGGCGGTATTTGCACCTGTATTCCGAGCAACCGAGAGACCCAATTGCGGTTCATAGACATAGTGCAACCGGGGATCAGATAAGCGAGACTCAACAACAGCACGAGTGCGATCGCTAGAGGCATTATCAACCACAATCACTTCAAATTCGCCAGCAAAATCCTGCGTCAACAAACTATCGATAGCAACCCCCACATAGGAGTCGCGATTATGGGTACAAATGATCGCTGAGATTTTGGGTGTAGCCATAAATGGAAGAGGGAGGATGACATTGAGCTATGCTTCAATCCAAAATGGGTCACAACAGGGGCATAAAACAGGACAACCTGCCAAATCTATTGAATTGTGATCAGTGTAAAAGATCACTCCAATCGAAGATTAAATATTGATGAATTTAGGTAATCTGCCAGCTTAGAGATGTGCGGGAAAAACAAAATCCTCATAGCGTGGATTTCGACTACGCTCAATCCACAATTGAGGGCTGAGCGTAGTCCTTGCCTGCGGGCTGAGCGTAGTCATTGCCTGCGGGCTGAGCGTAGTCATTGCCTGCGGGCTGAGCGTAGTCATTGCCTGCGGGCTGAGCGTAGTCATTGCCTGCGGGCTGAGCGTAGTCATTGCCTG
>Ga0224723_1000412_pt1 | contig 29383 bp, 33 predicted proteins | sample Balambano_FR2_Me_FD_161647 | JGI IMG/M metagenome (GOLD analysis project Ga0224723, IMG submission 161647) | Freshwater sediment microbial communities from Lake Towuti, South Sulawesi, Indonesia - Balambano_FR2_MetaG | ecosystem: Environmental > Aquatic > Freshwater > Lake > Sediment | place... | reverse complement strand
TGATAGGGAGCGATCGCCTCACCCGCATCTTGACCGATTATTTGCGCGAACAAGGCTTCAGCGAACCCCGCGAAAAAGCCAATCGGTTGATTCAGCAACTGCGCGATCGCAACTTCATCCTCTGCTACCGGGGAGCCGACACCTACGGCTTCATGCACCGCACCTTTTTAGAATACTTCTGTGCCGTTGAGATCGTCGATCGCTTTGAGAAACAACGCACTCTCACCTTTGAACAATTGCGCGATGAGGTGTTTGGTCAGCATTGGCAAGATGAAACCTGGCATGAGGTTTTGAGACTGATTTGTGGGATGCTAGATCCAAAAATTACAGAAAAATTTATTCTATTACTCATAAATAAGCAACAAGAAGACTTTAAAAACGTTTTTATGGCAGCCGAGTGCTTCTCAGAAGTGAGCAACAAAGAAGCCATAAAAGATACTTCAGAGCAACTACAAGCCAGACTAAAGAAATTGGCTGAATATGAAAAAAGACCAGAAATAGAGTACGCAGTAGAATATGCATCTAAACAATTGGACGTATTTGGTTATTTTGGAAATCTTAAATATAAGTCTTTTCATAATATGGACATATTTGAGTGGCATGATGTAGTCATTAGTGTTAGGTATGCCGCTATTGAACTGATAGGTCAGATTTGGAAAAATAATGAGTCAACCTTCAAATGGTTGAAAGAATGTACAGAGTCAGATTCAAATTGGGTTGCAGTTTGCTCTGCAATACAACAATTAACTAAAGAATGGAAAGATAAACCAGAAACTTTTTTCATAATAAAAAAATTTGCCAATCTCGATGTAGAGTCTGCTTTCTCTAATGTGCAAGAGGTGGCTATAGGGGAGTTTACTAACTGGATTGAATCTCAGGAAACTGTGGAAATTATCAAAAAAATAGCTGGTTGTAATAAAAATTTTCGAGGTCGATGGAGAGCACTAAAAGAACTCTCAAAGTGCTACAAAAGTCATTCAGAGGATTTATTTACATTTCTGCTTGACCGTGCTGAAAATGATCCTTTTGTTCCTCTACATTCCTCAAGCCGAAATCCTCGCCAAGCAGCATTAGAAACGATTTTAGACTGTTATACGGAACATCCTAATGCACTTGCTTTTATCATGAATCGGGCAGAAAATGATTCGGATGGAAGAGTGAGAAGTTATATCTTGTCGAAACTGCCTATCTATTGGGAAGAAGAACCCTCTGTGTTTGATTTTTTATGCCAACGGGCTGTTTCAGATGCATACCAAACAGATGAAGTAAAGCGCCTTAATCCTCGCAAAGCTGCTCTGGAATCTCTCCTCACTCATTATCCTACGAATCTCAAAACTCTTGAACTGCTGCGCGATCGCGCCCTCAATGACCCTGATGAGCAACTGCGAGAATGGGCAAAAGAACAGTTAGCCAAATGGGAAAATATCAATGGGTTAGATACAATTCAGTAAAAATCTTTAGTTCATTTCGGAGTATCACGATGACTGAACAGTACTCTACCTTTCAGAGAGCAATTGAAACAATCGAATCCTTACCATTAAATGATCAGGAAGCTCTACTCGAACTTCTCCAAAAGCGCCTCATCGAGCAACGACGAAAAATACTAATGCGTGAGATTGCCGAAATTCGTCAAGAATACGCTCAGGGACAAGTGCAATTTGGTTCTGTTGCTGACTTCATGACCGAGCTAGACAAATGAGACAAATTGGCTGGACTCCCAAATCGTTAAGAGCCTTTAAGCGATTGGTAAAGCGTAACCCAGATTTGCGCTCTGCAATTGAACAAACGCTGAATCAACTCTCTGAAGACCCTTTTCATCCCAGCTTACAAACCCATAAATTAACAGGCGATTTGGCTGGAATTTGGTCAGCTTCAATTGATTACAGACTGAGAATTTTATTTGAGTTTGTGAATGATGTGGAGACGCAAGAGCAATCAATTCTGCTGTTAAATCTTGGTTCTCACGATGACGTGTACTAAATGATTGGTAGCTGCTACTACTCTTAGATTTCTTCTCAACCACAATCCCACCCACCCAAAAACTCTTGAACTGCTGGGCGATCGCGCTCTCAACGACCCCGATGAGCAACTGCGAGAATGGGCACAGGAGCAATTAGAGAAGATAGAAGAGGAGAAATAATAGGAACAGGTTTAGAGGCAAATAAAACTTAAATTTAAGGAGATAACAATGGAAATCCAAGAATTGAAAGCCTTAATCAAAGAAAGTATGCGAGAGGTTTTGCGGGAAGAGCGATTGCTGCTTTGCAAAATTCTTATGCCCTATGTGGATGATGCAGAACAAGCAGACCTAGAAGCTGAATTTGGCTCGCCAACTGACTATGAAGATGACGAAACCATTGACCTGACAGCGTGGGTGAAGCATGGCAATCAAATTTCGTAAACAGGCAATCAAGTTCATTGAAAAAGCTGATCCTGACACTCTCGGTCGAGTTCGAGAGAAATTGAATCAACTATTGACCTCAGTTGAGGAGCAGAGCATTATCCCTTTTACAGAACTCGACATTAAGCAAATGAGAGGAGAATGGGAAGGTTTCTATCGGCTCCGAATTGGAAAAGTTCGAGTGCTTTTTACAGTTGATATGTCGTCTGGAGATATTGAAGTTTATTCTATCGGAAATAGAGGTGATGTTTACAAATAGGGTTTATCAACTGGCACTATCTTACCCATTCTAAAACGATCGAACTGTTGCGCGTTCACGAAGTGTCTCGCAGAGAATCGCGCCCTCAATGACCCCGACGAGCAACTGCGAGAATGGGTACAGGAGCAATTAAAAGTTAAAAATGCAAAATTAAAAATGGGGGAGGCATGACTAAATTAGTATGCATGTGATTACTCGCAAGCGACTCAACGAATTTTCCAAACTTCATCCAGATGTCAAAAATGCTCTAGCTCAGTGGTACAAACTTATTAAACAGAATGAATTTGCATCATGCGTTGAGCTTCGTGAGCTATTTCCATCGGCTGATCAAGTTGGTAAGTTAACCGTGTTTAATATTGGAGGAAACAAAGTTAGACTTGTTGCAGCGATTCACTACAACCGGAAAAAGGTTTACATTCGGGCTGTACTAACCCATGCAGAATACGATGAAGAAAGGTGGAAAAATTAATGCCAAGCCTTAATTTAGATCAAACAACCAGAGCATGGTCATCCATTGCTAAAACTATTTTTGTCCCTCACACCGAAGAAGAATATGAGCAGTTAGTTGATTTGCTAGATAATCTGATTGATCAAATTGGTGAAGATGAATCTCATCCGTTGGCTTCCATGATGGATGTTATTGGTGTCTTGATCGAGAACTACGAGACTCAGCACATTCCTGAATTAACAGAGACTATGTGATCTAGTCTTCCACTCAACTTAAAACTCTCGAACTGCTGCGCGATCGCGAAGTGTCTCGCAGAGAATCGCGCCCTCCATGACCCCGATGAGCAACTGCGAGAATGGGCACAGGAGCAATTAAAAATGCAAAATCTACCATTAAAAATGGAGGAATTTTAATGAGTTTAGTCCAAGTGGAAATACCAGAAGAAGTCTTGATTAGCCTTAAAGAAACACCAGAAACAATATCACGACAACTGCGAATTTTAGCCGCCGTAAAGTTGTTTGAACTAGGCAAGCTTTCCTCTGGACGTGCTGCACAACTGGCAGGGCAATCACGAGTCGAATTCCTTAACTCGATTGGAACTTATAAAGTCTCTCCTTTTGCACTCACCTTGGAGGAACTTGAGCACGATGTCTTTAACGCCTAATCTGCTCACTATTGTTAACACATCTCCTCTGCTCTATTTACATCAAATTGGGCAGATCGACCTGTTCCTCAAGTTGTACAACCAAATCACAGTTCCTATTGCAGTGCAGCAAGAGCTTGAAGTTGGTAAAGCACAAGGAATTGACGTTCCTGACCTCGCCACTTTTGACTGGATAAAAATTGCATCAGTCACAGTCGAAACTTTAATCCCAAATGTTATTGATCTAGGTTGTGGGGAGGCAGAAGTCATTGCAATAGGATTAGAACATCCAGGTAGTTTGTTGATATTAGATGATCAGCTAGGGCGGCGAATTGCTTTGCTTTACAATCAGAGATATACAGGAACGATGGGGATGCTAATCAAAGCTAAGCAGTTAGGTCATCTCACAAACATCTCCACACTAATTCAACAACTTCAGGATCGAGGTATGTGGCTAACAGAGTCACTCATACAAAATGTGCTGCAATTAGCAGGGGAGTTAGACAATGTCTGAAGATTCTTCTCATTCACTGCCTTACCCTTTACTGTGAAGTCATGAACCCAGTTGACTATGATTCGGAGAGAAATCCCATGACAGACTCTACCCAAACTCTGAACGATGCCCAACTTCTTATGAAAGCACTCATTGCCCTCAAGAAAGAATTGGGTGTAGCGGAGACCATACGTTTTCTGGCATTGATGTACCAGAACTCAACAAAGTCCATTGATTTATCCACTACTAAACTTACGAGGAACACAAAATGGTTAACAAAGATTTCATCCTTCAAAATCTCGATCAACTTCCCGAAGACCTTTGGCAAGAAGTTCTTGACTTCATTCTATTTCTGCGCCACAAGCAAGAAATATCAGAAGAGCTTGAAGACTCTGAAGACATTGCCGATGCCAAAGCTGCCCTAGCTGAGCCAGGTTTCATTTCTCTAACTGAAGTCAAGCAAGAACTGGGGCTACAGTAAATGAGCTACGAAACAGAATTCGAGTTGCTGGAGATTATCGTGTTGTTTATGCAATTGAAGACCAGAAACTTTTGGTGACCATCGTTAAAATTGGACCTCGTCGAGAAGTTTACTGTTAAACAGTTGAGCTGCTGCGCGATCGCGCCTTCAATGACCCCGACGAGCAACTGCGAGAATGGGCACAGGAACAGTTAAAAATTCAAAATGAAAAATTAGAGATGGAGGATTCAAAATGAAAGGATTTATCAAAGATAAAACAATTGTTTTATCTGAGCCATTGCCAGAGGAACTTCAAGATGGGGATGAAATTGAGATCTCGATCATTCAAATCAGGAAAAAGAACTATCCCTTTCCAACGTTTGATCTGGGTATCAAAGACGACTATTTAAACCGAGAGCGCATCTATGAGTCAGACCCGAATTTTTCTTGATACCAACATCTTGGTTTATGCCCATGATGCTTCTTCTCAACATCACACCGTCTCTGCCGATTTGCTCACAGCAGCTATAGCGGGACAATTTCAAGCAGTGCTGGCTGAGCACAACCTACTCGAACTCTATCGTATCTTGACTAATCCTGTAGCAATGAAAAACAAGCCTCTAACCCCTGTACAAGCAAAAGAGTTAATCGAGAACACCTATCTAAATGGACCGTTTCAAATTGTCTATTCAACTCAGACAATCCTTCAGCAGGTACTTGCTCTAGCGGTTCAGAAAAACATTACTTCAGCTAAGATATTTGATCTTCGCCTTGCTGCTATTGCCCTATCTGAACAAGTTGGTATCTTTGCTACCTTCAATGCTCAAGATTTTATGGGAATTAACGGTTTAACAGCCCTATCACCTCAGCAAATCATAATTCCATGAACGTTCTACTCACTCACTATTTCATGTATCCCAAAACTCTTGAACTGCTGCGTGTTTACGAAGTGTCTCGCAGAGAACGCGCCCTCAATGATCCCGATGAGCAACTGCGAGAATGGGCACAGAACCAATTAGAAAACTTCACGTAATAATTAAAACTAGGAGGCTACCTTATGACCTCGCAACTACAACAAGCGATCGATATTGCTGAATCACTATCAATGGCAGAGAAGCTAGAACTGCTGAAGAAGCTATCTGTCATTATTCAAAAAGCACATGCTTTAGAACGTCAGACAAGCACCGATGATGACGATGAAATTGGTTTCTCTCCAGAAAGCTTTCGACGCTCTTGGGAGCAGGCTATGACCGGAAAAACCCTACCTGCATCAGTATTGTGGGAGGATGACGACATTGAGTGAACAAGTGCCCGCGATCGAGATTCAGCTAACACCTGAGTTTCTGGTGAAATTTAAGGCATTGAAAAAAAGATATCGAAATATTCAAGCTGACATCAAGCCTATTTTCGAGGATCTGGAAAATGGATTGATTCTAGGTGACCAATTTCCTGGAATGGATGCTGTTGTCATCAAAGTGCGGGTGAAAAACAGTGATGCCAAGAGAGGTAAAAGTGGCGGATATCGTCTAATTTATTGGGTTATGTCACCTGAGCTAATTGTTATGCTAGATATTTACTCAAAATCTGATCAAGAAAATATCACGGCCAACGAAGTTCACCAAATCATCAAGAATTTTAAGCAGGCTCAAGAAGAAGGTGACAACGATGAGACATGAATTTTTAGCCTAAATCTCTGATTTCTGCGATCGCGCCTTCAACGACCCCAACGAGCAACTGCGAGAATGGGCAGCAGAACAACTGTAAAAACTAGAGGCGCAACTATAAAAACAATGGAAAAAGAAATCCGATGGAGCGATCATGCAAAACTCAAACTCGATATTTTCAAACATAGAAATCTCGAAATTTCCCCAGAGAAAGTTATTGAAACCATTCGATCGCCCAATGCCATGTTCACCGAAGATGAAAAAGCAATCGCTCAAGCAAATCTTGATGAAAGGCTTGTTCTGAGAGTCGTATATCGCGAATTCAATGCCTTTATCGTTATCATCACCTTCTATCCAGCAAAAAGGAGTCGCTATGAAAAAGATTCACTACAGTAAAGATGTTGATGCCCTGCTGATTGAGCTTTCTGATTTGCCGATCGCTTATGCCGAAGAAGAAGGGAAAATGATTTTGCACTACTCGCAGGACAATCAATTAGTCCTGATTGAAGTTTTAGATCTTGCCCAGTTTATGGCAACTGATGATGGCGGCTTTAAAGAATTGGTTCATGGCTAATCTGGATCTATGAAAATAAACACATTCCTGAATTGAATGAAGTTGCTTGATGAGTGATGGATAATTTGCATGGCGATCGCGCCCTCAATGACCCTGACGAACAGCTACGAGAATGGGCAGAAGAACAGTTAGCCAAATGGGAAAATATTAGTGACTTAGATACAATCCTTTAGCTGAGAGAGAACTCATAAGCCAGACACCCATCATTTTTAGCACAGATTAATCATTTCAAAAGCAGATCAAAACCAATAACCATCAATCCAAATAAACCGATCGCGATCGCCGCCCCCAGCCCATCCACTTTCCAGGACGACTGATGGTAAGGTGGCTTCAGCCAAAACTGCATCCACTTTGCGATGCGTGGCATGACAACCAACGTCAACAATGTAGAGGTCACAAGGTTGTTGATTAGCATGGTCAAGGCAGGCGACCAGGATGCCATCAGTCCTAACTTGTTAAACAAAGCCGATTGCAGCATGACAATGGGATACAGCCCTAACACCACCGATAAAATCTGCTTCCAGGCAGGTGGACCCAATCCCCATCGTTCAGTCCCCGAACGTTGAGAAAACCAGCCTTCCAGTCCGGTTGTGAAGGACTTGAAGCGGTAAGATTGCAAAATTCGGTGGCTCAACTCCAAATGATGCTGGCGATCGCTCGATTTCATCCACTGCTCCAAGTGGTTTGGAGAATCGAAATGAATGATGGAATACCACTTCACGACTTCGTCTTTGCACCTGAGCGGTGGACAGAGATCGGCTCTTAGAAAGCCAGGATGACGCTGAGCCATAGCCGTGAAGGTGGTATGCCAGGACTTGAACGCAAAATCCTTGCCCTTGGGCACAATGTGCTCAGTGACGAGGCTGGAATAGAATGGAATATCAGGCGAGGAATCTGCCATTACTTTGCCATTTGAGCTTTCACCATCTTGAGCTTTTCGCTGATTTTCTCGCCAAGCTCTCCAGGAGACATGATCAAGCCACCACTTTCTTCCTTGGCAAACTTCATCTTTTCGCTGATTTTCTCGCTGATCTCTTCTGGAGTTGGCATAAAAAACTCCTTCTTCTTGTTAAAAAGTTTCCGTTTCTGCTCTGGTGTCATTGCCGCAAAAACATCCTTTTGTGGCAGGGATTTGAAGAAAGAGCCAAATTCGGACTTTTGCTCTGGAGTCAGTGTCAACGATTTGAAAGCCTTCCGCAGACTTAAGCCTCCTTCTGAAACTGCCACACTCAGTTGTTCACGCTGTTCAGGAGTCAGAATGCTTTCCAGCTTAGGCATAATTTCGCTTTCCAGTTGGCTAAGCTGTTGCCTCTGTTCTAGTGTCAGTTCAATATCCTTCAACCCTGGCAATGAAATTGCCAGCATTGGTTGAGCTTGAGCCACGTTTGTTGGCATCAGAGCCAGGCAAACTATCAGACAGGTGGCAATAAGGATGACAATGCGCTTCATTTGACTTGCCTCATTTAGGGTTGAAATGTTTAGAGCATAGACGTTGCTCGATTGTGTTCTGCATAGGCAGCGATCGCCAAAACCGTCACAATTACAAGGGGAAAGACCAAACTCCACCACGACTCAAACAACAAGACAAAATAAGCCGCTGCCAGTCCTCCCAGGGCGAAACCTGCAATCACTGGGAAAAACCGGCCAAGGCGTTCCCATGCTTCTGCTGCTTCTTGTTCTGGAGACTCACAGAGAGAGGGCAGGAATTTAGACAGCAAAACCTGCACGCCATCAATGGTGAATTGGGTTGTGTTTCCTGTCATCACCGTGGTTGGAATGTAGCCTTTAAAAACCCCTTTCGCCTCTTTCATTAGAGCATTCTGGATGGCCATAGCAACGACACCTGCAATGCCAATCGGTAAGATTAAATCTTCTTGAGCATCCAAGAACAACAGGGGTGAAAGAGTCACGCCCACAATCAGGAAGATGCCCAAGGCGATCGCCTCAGCCGTCAGCAACACAGCAAAAACTGGCCACTTTTGTCGCCTCGCATACCGGGCTAATAGAGAAGTCAATGCAACAGCAATGACAAAAGTAGGAAGCATTAGCAAGCGTGTAATAGTCGTTTCCTGATCAGAACTGACGAAAGACGATCCCGCCAAAGCAATGTTACCTGTGACATGGGCGGTAAAGATACCAAACAGAATGATAAAAGCTGAAGTATCGACAAAACCTGCAACCCAGCTCAACAAAAAGCCCGCAGGTTTATCACTAATGATAAAAGCACTGAGGCTAAACGACTCGCTGTCACCCGGAATAGCAGTCACCGTTTCCTCCTGACTTCAGATTGATCTGACTAAACTGGTTCACAAACATTAACCTGGCAGCTAAAGCTCTGATAGTAAGACGTGGGTTTCGACTGCGCTCAACCTATGCTACATCCGAATGCTGAGCGTAGTCGAAGCATGGCATTTGGCAAAAACAACGACTGCCAGGTTAATAACAAATCACATTAACTCGTTACCAAGCTCCAGCTTGGTAACGCCACACTGGAAGCTCCAGCTTTTAACTCGTTACCAAGCTCCAGCTTGGTAACGCCACACTGGAAGCTCCAGCTTCCCATCTATTTCCATGAATCCTATGACAGGTCATAGATCTGACGTTTGTCTTAAGACCTTCAGTTGTCATAGAGCGGCTAAAGCCGCTACTACAAACTTGAGTACACCTTAAAGCTATGACCCGACAAGGTATATCTACGAATCAGTATCTACAGTTGCTTCGATCTCCTCGGTTGCGGCAGCCGCCTTTTCAGCCGCCTTTTCCTGCTCTTTCAATTTCTTCGCTTCTAGCTTTGCTGCCTCCTTCGCCTGCTTCGCTTCCAACTTGGCTGCCTGCTTCGCCTTTTTGGCTGCTAACTTGGCCGCCTCTTCTTCTGCTTCCTCCATTTCCTCTAACCGCTTCGCCTCCGCCTTAGCCGCCTCTTTTGCCCGCTTCGCCTCCGCTTTAGCTGCCTCTTTCGCCTTTTTAGCTTCAGCTTTAGCTGCTTTCTCAGCTGCCTTTTGCTCAGCTTCTAATCTCTCTGCTGCTGCTTCGTCAGCGGACTCTAGATCAACCTCTTCAACCTCCGTCATCTCTACCTTTTCTGCCAATACTATGCTGGAAACGAGAGCGATCGCTGTCAGTTCAGAGGAGGTTAATACGGTTGGCAGCATGGTGCCAGAGGTTCCGACTGCCCAAGATGGCATGGGGTGGCCAGCGAGCACACCGATGAGGAACATGACCGCCAGAAAACAAGCACAAAATTGGTGGATTAAAAACTTAAATTTCATTTGCTACATTCCTTTGCTATATTCCTTGCATCTCAAATTTTTACTTTCTCTAATCGCGACTCAACCACCATACAAGTGCTGCACAGAAGTCCTGACATCTGCGTAAGTAGTCTACGCTCAGGGTCTAACCTGGTTTCCGTCTAGCATGATACAAATCATAGAAGAAGTTTAGTATACTGTATACAAAAATGATATTATAATTTAGTTGGTTTTGAATAGCGATCGCCCCAAGAACTCCAGCGCATGCCTATCTAAGTGATGAGCAAGCACAGAAAAGCCTGTGTCTCCACCGCAGCCACCTTAAGGGTTAACCCTAATGAGCCAAATCATAAGCTGAACATAAGCAGTACTTTGTTCGTTCTGTCACAGTTACATTACATTAGATTCAGTATGGATTTATCCCCTTAGTCACAACCTGCGGTCACACTACAGGTCGCTTCCTGCATACCAGCGTGTTCTGAAACATGTTTTGTCTGTTCATTAAATTGAGGAAAAATGTAGCATGGAAAACTTAAAGATCGTGATTATCGGTGCAGGCATAGGGGGACTCACAGCAGGATTGGCGCTGCGACAGGCGGGCTATCAGGTAGAAATCTACGATCGCATCCGTCAAGTCGGCGCTGCCGGAGCCGCCATCTCCATCTGGTCTAACGGGGTGAAAGTGATGAACCGATTGGGCTTGGGGCGGGAAATTGCCCAGATCGGCGGACGCATGGAGCGCATGACCTATTACAGTGCAACGGGGGAGTTGCTCACCGATTTCAGCCTGTATCCTCTAGTGGAACGGGTGGGACAGTGCCCCTATCCTGTTACTCGGGCAGATTTACAGGCAATGTTGTTGCAGGCGATCGGCCCAGAGCAGGTTCATTTAGGGGCAAAATGCGTTGCAGTAGAGCAAGATGAAGATAGTGTGACTGCCCTATTTGAGGACGGACGTAGAGCAACAGGGGATTTACTCATTGGTGCAGACGGCACACACTCGATTGTGCGGCAATACGTTATAGGGTATCCAATTGAACGGCGTTATGTTGGCTACGTCAACTGGAATGGTTTGATCACGGCAAGTGAAGATCTATCTATCCCCAATAGTTGGGTGATCTATGTCGGGGAACACAAGAGAGCATCCATGATGCCCGTAGCACCCGCTGAAGGACGCGCTGACAATCCCCCCCGCTTCTACTTCTTCCTGGATGTGCCCTTACCCAAAGGCACAAGTAGCCAACCAGAAACCTATCAAGCAGAACTGGCTGAATTATTTCAAGGCTGGGCCCCTCCCATTCAAACCCTGATTCAACGGCTGGACCCCTTCAAAACCAACCGCATCGAAATTCACGATATTGATCCACTGCCCACATGGACGCACGGGAAAGCGGCGCTGTTGGGCGATGCCTGCCACACCAGTTCTCCCGACTTAGGACAAGGTGGCTGTCAGGCCATGGAAGATGCCCTAGTTCTGGCAAACACTTTAGTATCAACCAATATCAGCATCGAAGATGCCTTAAAACGATACGCAGCCCTGCGTAGATCACGCACCGATGACATCATTTTAAGAGCACGTAAACGAGCCGATATGATACATGGGAAAAATCCAGATAGCACACAGAAATGGTATGACGAATTGCGATGCGAAGATGGCACAGGAATTATGAACGGAATTTGCAAAACGATTTTAGCTGGGCCATTAAATTGAGAGAATGAAATGTAATTATTCTTTATTTCACTTTGTAACGTGAATTATATTAAACCAAACTTTTTTGTGGGAAGCGCGGCGAAGCCGCGCTTCCCACAAAAAAGTTTGGGATTTTATTCAATCCTTAACTCCTTATACCATTTTGGGTAATATGTGCATGATTTCAATTGCCAGAACGGTTAGCTAGTCAAGCATTCTGCAATCCAAAATCGGGAATCTAAAATCCAAAATGGTATTAGTGGTGCAGAAAACTTTTTTGAGTCTTACAATGAACTGTCTAGAGGATCAAAATGGCTGCCGAAACCCCTGCCCTCGTTCGATTGTAGCCCTGCCAGCAGATAACCATTTTTTGAGGTGAGGTTCTCAACATTTATGCTACTTGGAAGCAAAAGTTCACGTGTGAATAACAGCTTTTGAGTGACTTCTATACAAGGGAGCATTCACTTACCACACCCAATTCTCTAAAAATTAGAAAGTTGAGTTACTCTCTTATTTTTCCCAGATTGCAGTGGTGTCTAACGTTGCCCTTCAGCGGCGGCGAGTAACTTTCGGTTCACCACTAAATACCTGTTCCGTCCGTTGCAAGGGGATTGTTGGGCTGCTAGTGCTAGCTTAGACCAAGTTGGCGTTTAACTTGATCAAGTGGAACAGTCTGAGTTTGTCTGGCTCGTTGCTCTAGAAAATTCATCAATTTCTGATTTCGACGTGTTTGCGCGATTTCAATATCGAAGTCATCAATTGCACTTAATATGAACTGTCGCCCGTCAGCCAACTTTATAATCACGTCTTCATCAATAGCCTGCTCAAATACCGAACGGATCTCAGCAGGATCTTCTGGAAGCATAATGGTTCTCATAAATCGTACTCCTCGCCGTGGATAAAGAGCGTATTTCCTTCTTTGTAACCGATCGCCTCGATTTTGACGAGTGATAACTCTGTATCAACATCATAAAACACCCGAATGTTATCAATGCGAAGTTCCCACTCAGCTAGGGCGTTGGGTCGCAGTTGTTTACGATAATAAAGCTGGCATCTTTACCGTGTTCGGGTAACGGCACCATGAGCAGCATTTCTCCATTGCAATACTTGATGCGAGGTAGTGAACCATCACCGCGCCTGTTGGCAACCTGCTGATAGTCTTGCCAGGTAGCTGGAACTCGAATAACTGTGCCAGCCGGAACATCAATTTTGCTGGGTGAAACCAGAATGAGCAGAGGGAAGCCATCGGCCGGGTTGTTTGCAGCCGCTGATTGGAAACATTAGAGATGATCGATCGCCACAGGTTCAACGGGATCAGCAAGCTCAAAGCCAAACACTTTGGCATAGAAAAACAGTTCACTGTCCAGTGCCCGTTTAATATTCTCTGCCTTGCGGAAGCCGTGCTGTTCTCCGGCAAAGAGCACATAGGCGACGGGAAGACGCTTAGCTTTGAGGGCATCGACCATCATCTCAGCCTGGTTAGGGGGCACAACTTTGTCCTCATCTCCCTGAAAAAAGATGAGGGGACAGGAGAGTTGATCTACAGCGTAAATGGGCGATCGCGCCCGATACAAATCCTGCCGTTCGGGATAGGGGCCAATCAAGCTATCCAAATAACGCGATTCAAATTTGTGAGTATCCTTAGCCAGAGCAGCGAGGTCGCTGACTCCGTAATAGCTGGCTCCGGCTTTGAAAGTATCCCGGAAAGTGAGGGCAGCCAAAGTCGTATAACCGCCAGCACTACCGCCATCAATACAGAGGCGATCGCCATCTACCCAGCCCTGTTCCACCAGAAACTTGGCTCCGTTGACACAATCATCCACATCCACAATGCCCCAATTGCCTTTCAAGCGTTCCCGATACTCCCGTCCGTAGCCCGTGCTGCCACCATAGTTGACATCTAAAACGGCGATGCCGCGACTCGTCCAGTATTGGATGCTGAGATTAAAGCTGGCAGAAGTCGCAGCCGTAGGGCCGCCATGACTTTTCACCAGCAGCGGTGGTTTTTCTGATGGAGCAGCAAAGTAATCCTGATTTTTGGGAGCATAGTAATAAGCGAAGGCAGTCAATCCATTGCTCGTAGGGAACTCGATGGCTTGGGGATGGGAAAGATATCCCGGATCAATCTGAATTTCACTAGAGCGGCGCAATTCTTCTACTTTGCCCGTTTTTAGATGTAAACGGGCGATCGCAGAGGGAGCAGTGGTCGAAGCGGCAATAAACACGGCTTGCTCTGCATCCACTTGTAATCCATAAATCGAGGCGTAGGGGAGTGTGATCTCTTCCACGGTGAGATCGCGAGTATGTAATCGGACAAAATGTTGTTTGCCTGCTTCAAGGTAGGTGCAGAGCAACGCATCGGCTGATTCAAACCCGTAGGTCGTCATGCCAAGGCCCCACTGGGGCAACCCAAATTCGGCGGATTTGGGGCACAACGCTTCAAGGGTTGGGGCTGGAGCAGTTTCTTCTGAAATCTGCGGCTGACAGCGGTAGAGATTCCACCAACCAGTGCGATCGGAAATAAAGTACAAGTTGCCATCCGGCGACCACTCTGGTTGGAAAACAGATTCAGAGACTCCCCCCGCTATTTTTTGAGTCTGTCCCAGAGAACCATCCGGATTGAATTCACCTACCCATAATTCAGTGCCATCCCAAGGCATATTGGGGTGCTGCCAGCACAACCAGGCCAATTTGCTGCCATCGGGACTGAGACGGGGAGCCGCATAAAAGTCGCTACCAGATACCAAAATTTGTCCGCCATCTGTCACGGAAGTCGCTGCCGGAGACAGATCGATCGCCACGATTGTATTGACTGGTTCTTGATCCGACTGAGTATGATCTTCTCGCACACAGATGAGGCGATGGCGCTGCCGATCAACCACAGCATCGGCAAAGCACAACGGGGTGGCAGGAGTCAGGGGTCGGGGTTTAGTTTCGATGGACTGGGCATAGAGCCGTTGATCGGCAAAATTAGAAAAATAAACGATACCTTCTGCAACGGTGTAAGCTCCGCCTCCGTATTCATGTACCCGTGTCCTCACGTTGAAGGCGGTTGGGGTGATTTCCAGCGTTTGCCCGGTTGGAGTTTGGCATTGCACCAAATTTCGCCCTGCCTCAGCCGGACGCATTTCGCTCCAATAAATCAATCCCTGATCTAGTCGAATCTCACCCAATCGAATCATCCCTGACACAATCAGGTCAGACGTGATCGGCGATCGCCAAGACCCATAGGGGGCAACTTGTGGCTGACTCATGGTTGGACTGGCTCCTACCTATTTCAGAATATTCAGGACTGCTATCAGCTTAGGTGAAAACGGCAGTTGCGATCGCCCATAATCCTATCGGATCAGACCCCAGCCAAAAACTATATTGATTTCAACTGAGATTTATCCCAGGTTTGTCACAGGGTTGTTCTATGATCTAATTGACTGAGTGAGGTCTTCAAGTCACTGGTCTTTAATCGATTCACTCGCGCAGGGGATATCAAATCAAATGCGGATCTTGTTTGTTGCGGCAGAAGCAGCCCCGCTGGCCAAAGTTGGAGGAATGGGAGATGTGGTCGGCGCTCTACCCGGAGTCTTGAAAGCAATGGGGCATGATGTGCGGATCTTTATGCCTTACTATGGCTTCTTGCCCGACAAGGTTAAGATTCCCAAAGATTCCATCTGGCTTGGTAAAGCGATGTACCAGGATTTTCATGTTTATCAAACCACACTACCCAAAACCGATATCCCCCTCTACCTCTTCGGTCATGCCAGTTTTTCACCCCGTCGAGTCTACTTTGGTGAAGATGAGGATTGGCGGTTTACTCTGTTTGCCAACGGCGCGGCTGAGTTTGCCTGGAATTATTGGAAACCAGACATTATCCACTGTCATGACTGGCATACTGGCATGATCCCGGTATGGATGCACCAATCAGATATCAAAACCGTCTTCACGATTCACAATTTGGCCTATCAAGGACCGTGGCGCTGGCGGTTAGAGCAAATTACCTGGTGTCCCTGGTATATGCAAGGACACAACACAATGGCAGCAGCGGTGCAATTTGCTGATTTAGTGACGACGGTTTCACCTACTTACGCTAAGCAAATCCAAACTCCATCCTATGGGGAACAGTTGGAAGGACTGCTCTCCTTCATCGGTGGCAAGTTAGTGGGCATCCTTAACGGTATTGATACGACCTCTTATAATCCGGTCACCGATCCTTATATCACTCAGCAATTTTCATCAGACACTCTGGATCGACGAATTGCCAACAAAATTTCCCTACAGGAAGAAGTCGGGCTAGAAGTCAATTCTGGTTCCTTCTTAATTGGTATGGTGACTCGTCTAGTCGAACAAAAGGGATTGGATCTAGTGATCCAGATTCTCGATCGCTTCATGTCCTATACCGATTCCCAATTCGTGGTTTTAGGCACAGGCGATCGCTACTATGAAACTCAACTCTGGCAGTTGGCCTCCCGCTATTCCGGGCGAATGGCAGCTTACCTACTGTACAACGATACGCTGGCCCGTCGCATCTATGCAGGCACAGATGCCTTCCTCATGCCCTCCCGCTTTGAACCCTGTGGCATCAGCCAGATGCTAGCGCTACACTATGGCTCTGTGCCCATTGTGCGGCGTACAGGTGGATTGGTAGACACTGTGTTACACCATGATCCGATGGCTGCCGCAGGGACGGGCTATTGTTTCGATCGCTATGAACCCCTGGATCTGTACACCTGTATGGTGCGGGCCTGGGAAGGCTTCCGCTATAAAGACAGATGGCTAGAACTGCAAAAACGAGGGATGGCAGAAGAGTTTGGCTGGCAAAAATCGGCCGATGACTATATCAAAGTTTACAACCGCGTGATGGGATTGCCAGAAGATACTGTGCATCCTCCGACAGCGGCGATCGATACAGCAAAACCTGTGCTACCAGATGTTCACGAGGCCAAACTCAGCACCGATTTGCAAGAAGTATTGACCCCAGATTGAACCAGGTTAAGTAGTACTTACTACGTTTCTACGCTTCTACTCAGCGAAAAACCGGCTCTGTGGGCTGTGGTACGTTGCACCCTGGCCCACAGGCAGTGCCCATCGATCGAACTCACATGGAGGGGTCGGCGTGGCACTATCCTCAGCGTAAGTTCAATGGCCCAATCTTGCGTGGGTGTCGCGCCCGCAAGATTGGTTGTTTGGGATTTCTTGCGTGCAAGAAATCCCAAACAACCCGATCATCGAATTCATGTTAATCAAAAAACCTATAACCTTTGCAACAATTTACTCAGTTCTTCCATTGTTCGATCGCTCTTCAAGGCCGCTGTTAAGTTCCATAAAGTATGAGGAAAAGCTAAAACACTACCGAAATGAGCACGCCACTTGCTCCAGGATCGTAGCGATCGCCATAAAGGATAAACATGCCACCAACGATTGACTGAACACACCATGCCATCTCCCAAAGCTGTGACTTCGTGCCACCAGCCTGATGGAATGAATAGGATGTCTCCCTGATGGAGAATAACCTCATAACGGTGCTTCAAAGCCTGCTCAAATTTTGGAAAGGAGGCTAAATCAGGATTTTCTGGATACACCTGGCTATACACTGCCCGTCTTTGCAAGCCGTAGCACAGATGATTCCAGACCGAAAACGGATATAGGTTATACAACTGTGAGGGTGGGAAGAGAATAATGCGCTTCGATCCATGCATTTGCATTAATGTTCCATCCATTGGATCGTAATGCAAACATGAAGTATGTCCGCTTGGGCCCACCCATAGATTGATAGGTGTTACAGGGTATTTCAGCCCTAATTTGGCTTCTGCTTGAAGAATCACAGGAGGATTGGCAAGGGCAGTGTTAGTCAAGCTACAACGAGCGAGATAGATATCATTTGCTATTGCTTCTCCATTCCGCAGTAACTCAGCATATTGAGTGAAAGACAAAGTTTTTGCCTCTACACCGCTCCCAGTACTGCTCCAAGTGCGCTTATCTTGTTTGTAACGGTCTTGCCCATAATGTCTAACAGGAAACAATTTGCCTTGCAATTCCTGGCAAAGATACTCCAGGTTCCAATTCACCTTGTCAAGTAATCCAGTAATGACAGCGGGAACACTTTTCTTCTGAAAATCCTCCCAAAAAATTTTTGGTGTTAAGGTACGTGAATCTATTTGATGGACTGGCAAGTAACTACTTAAAGGAGTTTGAAGAGATTTCATGTCGGCTCTACTCTGCATCAATGCAAAACATCAAAACATTGGTTGAGGGTATCGACCATCAACGTTAACTTCTAATCTCTCTGCTGTCTGTAAGATATGCAGTTGGGGTGTAGAACGAACCTGTTTCTTCAAACTACCATTTAATCGCTGATCTCTATTAAGGTATTAAGGTTGCAGGGGTTTTGTCGGTCAATCGGTTCCTGGTGACAACAAATCCGATAAAATTGCAAACAAGATGCCCCCCGGGGGGATGGTTTATGATATTCTGTAAAGAAAGTAAACAAATTTTATCAGGATCGCTTTGTCTTCTTACACCCCTATCTCTCAAAAACGTTATTCACCCGATTTAGACGACCTCTCACCTGTCTTCATCAGTGAGGGCAAAGCTGCTCCCAATTGGTTGTTTCTGACAGCAGCAGTGATTTTGACTTCTGTGCCCGTCTTTTTTCAAGCTCCCCTGGTACGTTCTTTCCCGTGGCTCAGTTTACTCATGACCCTGGGTTGGTTGGGGCTAGGTCTCAGGTTGCGATCGCATCCAAAAACCCATCAGTGGGGTGATTTGCTTTTGGGGTTCACCTGGACATGGTTGGCTGGCACCTTGTATTGGGGGTGGCTGCGGTGGGAACCTCACTGGCATTTGCCGGTTGAGGCGATTGGGTTGCCCTTTGCTTACATTGGCTTGTCGAAGCAATGGGGCAAAGTGGGCAAGTGGTTTTACATGGGATCTTTATTGGGCACTTGCGTAACCGACCTCTACTTTTACCTGGTTAAATTGATCCCATATTGGCGACAACTTATGCAGGTCGAACCTGATCTTGTCCAACCCATCTTCCAAGCTGCTTTGTCCCAGATGCAGACCTCCTGGGGAACCACTTGCGCTCTGGGGCTGGCTATTTTTTTGGTAATCGCTGGGGCTTTACCACTCCTCTCCCGTCAGCCCCATTGGTGGGTTTTTGGTGGCTCAGTTTTAAGTACGATTTTGGTTGATGGTTTATTCTGGTTTGCTGCTACTTTTGCCTGAGTGAGGCTATGATTTGAGTATCTCATCCAGATGGAAATAAAGCTCTCATTGGTCATAGACCGAGTTTCAGCTTGCCTAGCGTATCGCATCCGAAAGTCAAGTTGTTCAATTAACCTCAAAACTGCTATTTTGGTGTTTGTTCTTAGCACATTGCTCCCTGTCTCATGGCTTAGGGAACACAGTTAAGGATTGCACATGATGCGTCAGAGTGCATTTTCAGGGAAAGAGTACTGTTTTTTGTCCTGTAGTGACTTCGCAATCTGTTCCCCACTTGATACTTCGGACCGAGGCAGGTAATCGTTACCTTTCTCTGACAAGCAGCAATTGCTGGACTGTTGGACGGGGTGACGATAACAACTTTGTCTTGCCCGATCGCTGGATATCCCGTAACCATGCTATGTTGCAACGCATGGAGACGGGAGAATTCTACTTGATTGATTTAGGCAGTCGTAATGGTTCTTTTGTCAATGGTCGCAGAGTGAGCGTGCCTGTCACTCTGCACAATGGCGATCGTCTTACCTTTGGCCAGACCGAACTAGAATTCTACTGTCCCGCTCCGGATCATACGACCGATCCTTCGGTAGGAATTGATTCGCAAGAATTTACAGCCACAGCTACATTACACGTGCGTCGTCTCATTTCAGTCCTTGTGGTTGATATTCGCGACTTCACAGTCATGACCCGCCAGTTAGATGAGAAGATCCTTTCTGAGGCGATCGGCACCTGGTTTCGACGAGCCGGAGACATCATTCGTGAGTATGGCAGTTGGGTTGATAAGTATATCGGTGATGCGATCATGGCAGTCTGGATTCATGGAGCACAGGGAGTGAGTAATGAGGAAATGGTTCGGATTGCAAAGGCTGTTAACGCCCTTCATAAAATGACGAGCCATCTGCATGAGGAATATCCCTTACCCTTCCCGCTGCGGGTTGGCGCAGGGTTGAACACAGGCTATGCGATGGTGGGCAACACAGGTACAGGCGATCGCCCAGACTACACTGCCTTGGGAGATACGGTCAATGCTGCTTTTCGATTAGAATCCTCTACCAAGCAAATTGGTATGGATGTTGCCCTAGGTGAAGCAGCCTATCAATATCTCACTAATTCAGGAGTCAATCCCAAATTGTTCAAGCAGTACACTGTCACCATGAAAGGGTATGATACCCCTACCCTGACCTATGCCACTACGTTTGCAGAACTGGATAAGTTTTTGCAACTGGAAAGCAAAGGATAGGTGCTACTGTCTATTTGTGGTCAACGCCGTCGAGCCGAAGCAAATCGATCGATTCCAGCTAAATCTCGATGAACTCTAATCTGCTGATAACTTCCTTGAGCAGCCAAACGCTGAGTTACAGTTGCAGCTTGATCCATCATCATCTCAACGGCCCAAAAGCCGCCAGACTTTAAATAATCTGGAGCCTGTGCAATCAAATGTTGAATACACTCCAGGCCATTTCTTCCCCCATCTAGAGCTAACTGGGGTTCGTGCCAGGCCACCTCAGGTTGCAGAGTCGCGATCAGTGCGGTTGGGATATAGGGAGGATTGGACACCATGCCACTGATGTGACCCTTGAGGGTAATTAGGGGTTCAAACCAATCTCCTTGATAGAAGTAAATTCTTGAACCAAAGCCAAGAGTTTCAGCATTGGATCTGGCGATCGCCAGGGCCGTCGCGCTGATATCCACCGCATGGATCGTTGCTTGTGGTAAAGCGTCTGCTAAACCAATGGCGATCGCTCCACTCCCGGTCCCCAAATCCACCCAGTGTCCCTGACTGAACTCTGGAGGCATTTGGGCGATCGCAGATTGCACCAGATCGATTAACTCCTCGGTTTCAGGACGAGGAATTAAGACCCCAGGAGCGACTTGGAGAGAAAACTGTCGCCAAGGCGCAACCCCTAAAAGATATTGGATCGGAACTCGCGCCCTCAGCCGTCGATGCCACAGATCTTCCAATTCAGAGATAGAGCAATTTAGCTGGACGGTTTCCCAGGTTTTGAAAGACTCTAATCGGAGTGCAAGGCGATCGAGTGCTGCGACTTCTTGCAACAACCAATCGACTTCAATGGTTGAAACATCCGCGTGCTCTGCCTGTTCACAGGCTTGCTGTCTCCACTGCCACAACTCGAAACCTGAAACCTGATGCATTGTTTCCGTTGTTGTTGCCTCAACTGACCAGGAAATGTGGACTAACAGGCTAAGAATTCAGTATGCCCATAGGCTGCACATTCTGTTAGCGTAGTCCAGTTGTTCTATTCAGGAAGTGTTGCGGGTCAGTGACCCGCAACACTTCCTGCAAAAATTTAATTTTGATTTGTGGGCTAGCCCACAAATCAAAATGGACAAACCACTAAAAGCTTGCGCTACCGTGCTTGCGATAGATCTGGAAGAACTCAGGGATTTGCGTGAAAATAGAATCCCTGGCTGGATTGCAAGTTGCAATTGCGCTCAACCCACTCCATTTGAGGGCTGAGCGCAACCGCAGCCCGGTACTCTATCAAAAAGTGCCTTTCTCTCTTATTGCTCATCTGGCACTGCTATGGTGGCAGTTATTATTGAGCAGGTTGTTGCCCTGGTTGCTGCTGGCGCAGAGAACGAATTAAATCCAGCGTCTCGCGGGGAGGAATCAATTCAATTTGATTCAGGGCTTCATTGTCACTGGTTTCTAGATTCGTGATCAAGCCCTCTAGCTCAATTACCTGAATCCGAATCGAGTCAGCTAACTCAGGTTGTTCTTGTCTCAGGCGAGCAACCATTGCTTGTAATTGCTCCTGCTCAAAGAACATGGGGATGACTTCTTGATCGTTCTGCTGAATAGTCAGATAGCCCCCTTCTCCATCAGTCGATTGCGCGATGAAGAGCGGCACCCCATCAAATCCTTCAGCATTTTGTCCACTTTGCTGCAATAGAGTTTGAGCCGACTGCACCTGTGACTGCATCGGAACGATGTCAAATAACAAGCGCTCTTCCTGTCCACGCGAGTCTAAAGCCAATTGATAGACCTGAGCCAGGGACACAGGAATCACCTGCACCCCTTGAGCCACTTCTGGATTACGCGATTGCAGATCAGTAAGAAACGTTTGGGCATCAGATTGGCTAACAAACACAGTGGCAACCGAGACATTTTCTTGCCCTTCTGGCTTGGCCACAAGAGGAGATCCATTTTCAGTTGCGATCGCAAACACGGGCACGGGACGCAACCGCTCGATTACTTGTTGCTCGGTTAGTGCTAGCACCCTTGCAGTGGTTGCCAGGAAAGAACCCAGAAAAATACTGCTGATTAGACCAAGGGTGGCACTCCACCGAAAGAATGAATTCATATTTGCTCCAGTTTTCAATACTACGGTGTTCAATACTAGATTGAGACCTAGTTCAAGATTCTTCTACCCGTTTCATATTTCAGGGAGAAAATTTAGGGAAATCTACACAGGTGGAAATTTGCAACTTAGCTTTACACAAGCTCGATCGAATATCAACAGTATAGCCAGTTGTGATCAACTGGTAACAGTCGAATAAAGTTGACTGAAACAGTGACGCACGATGCAATACGTTGAGTTCCTTAGGAACGTGAATTAAATAAAACCGAACTTTTTTGTGGGAAGCGCGGCTGCGCCGCGCTTCCCACAAAAAAGTTTTAGGTTTTATTTAATCCTTAATCCTAAGGATTAAGGATTTCAGAGATCTCAACGTTTAGGCGATCGCTGACCCATCTCTAAATCTCATATAATTCACATTCATCCAATAGCCTGAGGATTGGTGTATGACCCTAGAAGCTACTTTTGCTAGCCAATTACAAGACCATCAGCATCGATTGGAACAATTGATGCGCCAGTTTCATCGGGCACGGGTTCTGGTAGTGGGAGATCTCACTCTAGACGAATTTCTCACAGGGCAAGTAGAGCGAGTATCTCGGGAGGCTCCCGTGCTAATTTTACGCCACGAAACGACCCAGCAAATTCCTGGCGGTGGAGCCAATGCCATCTACAACCTGGCAAAACTGGGAGCCTCGGTGAAGGCAGTTGGTCTGGTAGGTAAAGACGAGCAAGGGCAGGCTTTACAGCGGATTTTTGCAGCAGCAGGAATTGATACTCAAGGTGTATTGTTGGACAGCGATCGCCCTACAGTCACCAAAACCCGCATCTCTGGTCACGCCCGTCAATCTGTTACTCAACAAATTGTTAGAATCGATCGCAAATCAGATAATCTTCCTGATCCAGACATGCAATTGCAACTGGCGGAGTATATTCGGCAACAGATTGATACTGTCGATGCGGTCGTCTGTTCTGATTATGGCGATGGCACATTAACTACACCTGTGATTGCAGCGGCTCTATCTCATCCGCTCAGCATTGTAGACAGTCAAAAGCAATTGTCTCGTTTTACTGGAGCGACTTGGTTCACCCCCAACCTGCCCGAAGCAGAGCAAGCAGTGGGCTACACCATTACCGATCCAGACAAGTTGCAACAGGCCGGACAGGATCTACTGGATTTGACTCAAGCCCAACAGATGTTGATTACACAAGGGGAACAGGGCATGAGTTTGTTTCGTCGCGATCGCCCCACCCTCTCCATTCCAGCCTTCAACCGCACCGATGTATTTGATGTCACTGGAGCCGGAGACACGGTTGTGGCTGGATTGACTTTGGGATTAGTAACGGGAGCGACCGCATGGGAAGCGATCGTTTTGGGTAATCTGGCTGCGAGTATTGTTGTCCGCAAATTTGGTACAGCGACAACAACCGTTGCAGAAATGCAATCGGCTTTGCAATTCCTGTTAGAAGAATCAGTCAGGTGAAGTATTGATTCCCTGATCCCCAAACTTCAGCTAGACGTGAGTTCGATCATCGCCATTTGAGGTCTATGGCGCGACGCTACCCAACGAAAAACCGATCGTCTTCACCTTCGAGACCAAGCTGGAGTTGGAGTTGCTGATTTTAAGGTTGGATTTTGGACATAGGAACTGTGTTCCCATGTCCAAAATCATCCCTTGATGCAGTAACGTCTTGGAGTTTGGTAGCCAGAGTAATAACTACAGGCAAGGACAAATTCAGAATCAGCAACCGAACGAGATGACCAGTGGTAACAATTTCCAGATCGTGGCCCATTGAAAGCGCAATCCAAATCATCTCAGGGGAACCTCCGGGGGCAGCGACCAATAGACAGGTGAGCCAGTCCCAGTGGGTAATCTGATGGACAATCTGAGCCACCAGTAAACCTGCCCCGAATGTCATCACAGCAGGAACGATCGCCCTCAACACCGTTCCCACACTCAAACGAGAGCGATTTCCCCAATATTCTCCAATGGTGGTGCCCAGCAAAATTTGTCCAACTATTTTCAGCAAGGGTGGCAAATTGAAAGTTGTGGAAACAGCAGGGAACCACTGCAAAGACTCACTCCAGAAGATGCCCACAAAAATGGGACAGAAAAAAGCAGATACTGGGATTTTGTAGCGTTCTCCCAATCGTGCTGCTGTAAACGCAGTCAGTAATGTCAAAAATAATAGGACTGAATAAATCGGTTCAACTGGAGTGAGATGGTCAAATAAGCTCCGTAACATTTCGGCCATATCAATCGAGTGGGAAGTATGGGCGATCGCTGGAACAATAAAAATAATGGCAGTAAACCGAATCAGTTGAACCAGAGAGACGAGAGAGGCATTTTTTGTATAATCTGCGGCAATGCTAGCCATGACACCAATGTTGCCAGGAATCGTTGCCAGCACCCCGGTTAAAAAATCTGTTTTCTCTAAACGCGAATAAAACCAGCCAATCACGCCACCACTGCTGAGTAGAGCTAAAGCAATGAATCCAAAGATAGGTAGGTGAGTAGAGAGTTGAAAAAGTTGAATGTGTTGGATGGAAAAGCCGATCGTCAATCCAATGAAAATTTGTCCAATCTTCCTGAAATTTTTATTAGGTTTCAACGAGATTCCTGAAACTTGGCGATAAGTCTGAAAAACCAAGGCTCCTGCCGTAATTCCACTTAAAATCCAGGCTCCTCCCCCGACTCCAACGGCAATTAAACTACATCCCAAAAGAAACGCCAGCGATAGTTCTGCTAGAACAATGTAGAGGAGATAAGCAGATTCAGCATGAGAATCCGGAGCGATCGAGTTTATTTTTTGCACAATCTCTTATTTAAACTTTACCAATATGAAGTAAATTTTAGCTTTCTTAGAGTGCATCTTGCTAGTAACTCAAGGGTCGGTGTTATTGCCAAATGCCTTGCTTCGGCTGCGCTCAGCCTTCGCATCATATATTGAACTCGCGTAGAATTAAGGCACAAATCAACCCACTACTCCTCCCTCTTACTCTGTATGATGCAGCGACGTGAGATTGCTGTCTTTATGTCGTCTTTTCTACTCACCCTGGCGACCTTGGCAGGATTATGGCTTTGGGTGTCTCAGTGGTTGCTGTCCCCTAAGTCTAAGCCAGGAGTTGTTGATCCAACAGTTAATTCGACCGTCAATAGGATTTCAGAACCAATACCCTCGGCAACCGTCCCGTCGATGCAGCCCCCCTTAGGAACGTGGTATTACGGGGGTAGTACGGCATGGGCCACCTTGCGTGGGAGCTTAGATCAAAAAATTCGAGCCGACCACCCAAAATTTCAAATCACCTATTTTCAAGATTCCGCCAGTTCACCCAGTACAGGAAACGGCATAGATTTGTTAATGGATGGGAGAATTGCCTTTGCTCAAACATCACGCGCTCTATTAGATGAAGAATATGAAAAAGCGAAGCAGCGTGGATTTAATTTAGAGCAAATTGCGGTGGCGTATGACGCGATCGCCTTTGTCGTTCATCCCGACCTGCCCATCTCTGGCTTAACCATTGAACAACTGGTAGGGATTTACACGGGCCGATATACCAATTGGCAAGAACTTGGTGGCCCCGACTGGAGCATCATACCCTTCAATGGCGATCTTAATGGAGGCGCACCTGCGATGCTCAAAGAATATTTTGCCCCAGAGGAAGATTGGGCACCATCAATGATCCTGGTGCAAACTCCTAGTGAAGCCATCCAGCGCATTGGTCGTCCTCAGAATCCAGCAGCACAAGGGGGAATTTACTTTGCTTCTGCCCGGACTTTGATTGGTCAATGCAGTGTTAAACCCCTATCTATCGGGCTGGAGCAGCAGTTTGTGCCTCCCTATGTCGAGCCATTAGTGCCGATGGAACAGTGCCCAATTGAACGCAATCAAATTAATGTAGCAGCGATCCAAGATGGGACTTATCCCTTTAATCGTAGATTATATGTTGTGGTTAGAGCAGATGGCTCAATGGATACGGCGGCAGGTAAAGCCTATGCTGGTATGGTGCTGAGTCAAGCAGGGCAGCAGTTGATTCAAGAAGCTGGCTTTGTGCCCATTCGCTCGTTTGAATAAAGGCATTGCACCAGTCGTTGAACCAGGGCAGCAGTGACCCAGACGCAACTGCCAAACCATGAACCAGTCCAAAGCAAAAAGCCGATCGTTGCGGGCAAATGCCCAACTGGGGCAGAACCGTCAAACAATAAATCATCAAAGTTCTGCCAGTTGCCATTGATGCGCCAACCTGTGCGATCGCCAAATTGTTTCCACACTCGCTGATCAAACTTGCCATCGGGTGAACCCTGACAGTCGATATAGATTTGTAACTGAGCAGTCAAGCCAAATCTGCCCTGACTGTAATGCAACCAGAGTTGGTCAATCGTCTGCAAATCAATACAGGGAATACTATTTAGGTGTTCTTCCTCAAAATAGCCCTGCTCTAATCGGTTCATCAACTGCATTAACACTCGCGCCGTTTCCTGATCGGCTGCTTTCCATTTCTGGGCACCTAAAAATTTTTCTAGAGGTGTGTAGTCAATTGCTGGAGCAGACCTGAAATCCATCACATCTGCTAACGATTGCACCGGAGGTGGGTGAACAAGGACTTGAGCAGCAGAAATAGGGGTTTGACGGCGTGGAGAGATGTCCTCAGATCGATTGATTAGATGGGAAATTGGAGTTGCCGCTTTTTGCTGCCACTGGCTAAGAGACTGTTGCAAAATTTGCAAACTGATCAACGTATCAGGATTGAGCGGATTCTCTTGCTGAAGAGCCAGTAGGAGATTTTGAACCTTGGTTAGATCGATCGCTTGTCCTGCCTTCAAACTTAGCTCCAGAGAACTTAACAATTGATAAATTTGGGCTAAATCCAGGTTTAATTTAGAGTCTGTCTGGAATTCAGAACTTAAGGTTTCAGATCTTTCATGATCATTTACTTCAGTGATGGCAGCGGTTGCAGTTGAATCGTTAGCCATCGGGATCGAACTATTAGAATGTTGGGATTCCTCAACAGGGGTTTCAGCCTCTGTTTCCAGTTTTTCGACGATTTTTAAGTGCTTAGCAGAGGCAGAATTGTTGGATTCTGGCGCATTCACAACCTTCAATTTCACTGGAGCCACTGCTTCATCTGCATCAGCAGCATTAGCTGATTTTTCAGTATGTCCAGATAGAGTTTGAGGAATTACTCGTGCTTGCAGTGCTGCCACATCAGCATCTTTCAAATCCAGGTACTTTTGTAACTCCTGCAACTCCTGCAATGTACCTGGGCTGAGCAATTTTTCGCGCTCGATCGCCCCCACTAAAATTTGCTCATAATACAATAAATTCTCTTCGTACTCTCGAAAAGGACGCAGCACTTCAGCTTCAATTTCTGCTGCCACTTCTGCCGATAACCCCAAATCGATGCGTTTGCGATCGAGTAAATTACGAGCGACAAAACTAATCTTGCCATCTCTAATACGACAATCTACTTCCTGGCGATAAATGTGTAACCGCAAATCGTCTACTTGAGGCACATGAGAAATGACAAAATCGCGATCGCTGTCCACGGCAAAGAGGTGAGGTTTGCCAGTTTCAGGCAGGATTTCGGTAATCTTCTCCTCAATATAAGTATGCAGTTCGTTCACAGAAATAGCACCATCCTGATTCTGATCAGCCATACCTGTTCGGATTCCTTCAACTAAGAAATAAGTATACGGAGACAAGTCAAAGTTTGGCAGATTACAAGAATATTCAGTCATTAAAGGAGAAGATAAAATGATTCTATCTTCCCTCTCTAATTCAGCGCTGAAATCATCAGAAAACTGGCTTTGCTGGCGTTCTCTTGCTACTGTATTGGCATCAAAAACGCAATCTAGAATTAATACTTGGTGTTTAGATGGGCTGGACTTCAGCAAGCTCTGTAATTGTTGAGTAGTGATGGATAATTCTTTTACCAAAGTTTCATCATCTTGAGTGTCAGAACAAACCGAAAAATAAAATGTGCCATTTTGATGAATTAATTCATAGCCAGAGAGAAAAAACAGCAGCAAATCTTGGGGCGCACAATTGCTAGAGAATTCTTTAATGGCGATCGCCAAACTTGCCTGGGTAGGATTAATGATCGATCGCACAGAATTAAATCCGCCCATAAAAGGATTTTGTAATACTTGTTGGAGGGCCAGAACGTTCTTGACTGCTAAAGCAGTTTCATCCGACTCTGGCTGATATTTTCCAACTGCAATTAATAGTGCATTTTTAGCCATGCTTCTACAGAATGCTGTTCAAGAAGAGCTTGGATCGCCAAACTCAGTTACAAATATAATTTCTTATACCAGATGAATACGAAGACACACAGAACTATGTTTGTTAGGCAAGGGGCTGAAGCCCCTTGTTCTGTAGAACGCGGGTTTCGACTGCGCTCAACCCACTATTACGGTTCTCCCGAAATCATGGTGATAAGACAATTGAATATTGCCATAGGACGTACATCTTGCCTGTGCAGGCTAAAAACTTGCTCTACAGTTTCCACCACAAATCCGGAAGACCCACTATTACTCGAGTGCTGAGCGCAGTCGAAGCACTGCATTTTGCAACAACAACTGCCGAGTTAATAATAGTTAAAAAATAAGGAAACGCAAAATCTATACTTAGATATTTTTGAGGGAAATTAAAGAGTTTTGAACACAGAAGCTAAACCATTTTTAACAACAATTACAATAGGATAACTTTTCATTTTGCGGAAAGAATTCTACTCAAACAATTTCATAGAATCTTTAAAGGATATAGCGCTCCCAAATCACTTGTGAAAGAACAATTCGGTAGAATAAGGGGCTGAAGCCCCTTGCCTGTTCACAATTCAAATAGGATTGCCAGGGTAAGCGCATCTCAAAAGCTATTGACAGCTAGAGTTTGAGTTTTCAAAAGGGTCAGGCAATGCGGCGGTCAACACCCGTAGCATGAACAGATCATCCATCGCTGCCCGCTTTGACTTC
>Ga0224723_1000411_pt1 | contig 29393 bp, 26 predicted proteins | sample Balambano_FR2_Me_FD_161647 | JGI IMG/M metagenome (GOLD analysis project Ga0224723, IMG submission 161647) | Freshwater sediment microbial communities from Lake Towuti, South Sulawesi, Indonesia - Balambano_FR2_MetaG | ecosystem: Environmental > Aquatic > Freshwater > Lake > Sediment | place... | reverse complement strand
GGAACCCTTCGTGGGAAGCTCCAGCTTCCAACTCTGATTGATTCACTTATGGAGGGGAAGCTGGAGCTTCCGGGTTAGCCTTACCAAGCTGGAGCTTGGTAACGAGAAGCTGGAGCTTGGTAACGAGAAGCTGGAGCTTCCGGGTTAGCATTACCAAGCTGGAGCTTGGTAACGAGAAAAAACCGCTCGTCAAATTCACGTTGATCAGGCGAGGTTGGCAGGGGTGAGCGGCAGGAAGACTATAGCAAGAAACGGGGAGGGCAGAGCCAGAACAGTTGGCTTTGTTCGATGGGGGAGCCGGAACTGGGCAACAGTAGCCCAATGATGCCTGCCTTCTTAAGGATCAAGCGATCCTTGATGGTGCCCCATAGCAGTTGTTCAGCCCACTGGCTTAGATTGGGTTCATGACCGACGATCGCCAGAGATCTTCCTCCCGCCAGTCGCCAGCGATCGAGCCAGACCAACCAGTTCTTAAACTGACCTCCCGGAGCCAGATCGGGGGAGATTTCAACTTGAGAACACAAATCAACAGATTGAAGAATATCAGCAGTCTGTTTAGCACGAACTAAAGGACTGGTTAAGATCAAGTCAAATTGGAGTTCGAGGGCATGCAAACGCTTGGCAACCTTACGAGTTCGGTCCCGCCCTTCTTCGGTTAAAGGACGATCGTCATCGTTCTCGTAGGTTCCTCGTTCTCCAGCAAGCCCATGACGAATAATGTATAGTTCAATCACTGGTCATTTAATTGCGAAAGGAACGCAGTTGATTTTAAAGCTTAAGTCAACAAAAAGAATCCGGGGAGTATTTTGGGGTAGTGCCCCTCAACTACCGAACCAAAAACCACACCCCAAACACTGAGAACCACAAACCCCCAAATCACTAAAACTTCAGCTTAACGTCTCTTGTAGTCGCCGTACTGCCTTAATATCACCACGACGTGAGGCTTTGAAGCGTGTTTGCCACTTGAAAACACTCCGTTCTAGCTTCTGCCAGGGGATTGTTCTCTATGCCATCATCAGTTTCATCCGGCTTATCCCTAGTAGTGGCAAAAGTGGATAGACTCAGACAGCTAAAGAGTACAACCAAGAATGTGGGAATGAATACTCAACAAATTAGTGAAAATCAGTGAAAATCAGTGAAAATGCGATCGCAAATAGCAAAAACAGCCCTAAAAAATCACTTTTGGACACACGAATCCAATCAACGTCTAAAACTAGCCCAACGCCAGCGCTTGTGAGCAGAGCAATCGTTGGGTAATCTGACGCAGTTCATTTCGTAAATTATCCAGGTTAGGGCAGTGTGTAGCCGAGATGGTTGCAGCCCAAGTCTTCAATCAAATGAATCACCAACCTGTAGCAACGATTGATGGCTGCGTTATACCATTTTGGGTAATATGTGCATGATTTCAATTGCCAGAACGGTTAGCTAGTCAAGCATTCTGCAATCCAAAATCGGAAATCTAAAATCCAAAATGGTATTACCAGTGGGACGCAATGGCGGTTTTTGCAGCTTCAGGAAAAACCTGAACGATTGCTCTAACCGATTATCCACTTCCACCCATTGAGCAAATTTTGGGGGTTCCTGGGATGGATGGCAAGTTCAGATGCATAAACTCATCATTAGTTATAGCGCTATACGCTCTGATTAGGACACATTTTTTGAGTGGAAGCCCCGCTGCGCGGGGCTTCCACTCAAAAAATGTGTCTTAAAGTGTGTGCGTAGCACTATACAAAATGAGGGTCAACTGTTAATCCGCAGAATAGTGCAAGTCTAAAAGTTGACTAACTTTGTGTAGCACTTGTTCGGGCGCGATCGGTCTCGCTAAATAATCATCTGCACCCACTTGCAGACAGCGCTCTCGTTCTTCAGGGGTGTCGATCGGTGAAATAGCAATGACTTTCAGTTTTTTGGTGGCTGGATTCTGACGAATTTGCCGCATGATTTCGTAGCTGTCGCTGTCAGACAGTTGAGTATCAATCAGTGTGACTAAAGGGTGAAGCACTTCCAGTTGCATGACTGCGGTGGAACCACCCACCATCCAGACAATTTGATATCCGGCTGCGGTCAAAATATCGCAAATGATATTGGCGCTGTCTTCGTGGCTTTCGACTAACACGATTCTGCCCTGAGCCGCTTCGGGGATGGTGTAAGGAGCTTGCAAACATGCCGATGGCGCAGCGTCACTCAGTTGCATGGGTAGTCCAATTGTAAACACCGAACCTACCTCCAGAGTTGACTCTACATCAATCCAACCCCCGTGCAGTTCGACCAGTTGTTTGGTCAGCGCCAGCCCCAAGCCAATGCCTTCGTATTCGCGGTGATAGGAGCTATCAAGTTGTTGAAATTGTTGAAATAGAAGCGATCGCTGTTGTTCTGAAATGCCAATTCCTGTATCTTTCACTTGAAAAAGGGCGTATTGGCTACTGGCATTGACGCGCAACGTTACCTTACCGCACCGGTCTGTAAATTTAATGGCATTGTTGAGCAGGTTAGACAGAATTTGCCGGACGCGATCGAAGTCTGCCACAAACAGATCACGTTGAGGGTCAATTTGCAGATCGAGTTCTAATGCAATTTCCTTGGTGGCAGCTCTTTCCTGAAAGGTAGCCAGACATTGTTGGGCCAAAGCGGACAGGGAAAATTCACTAAGATTGAGAACAGCTTTGCCTGCCTGAAGTTGTGAGAGTTTGAGGATATTGTTGATTAATTCCAACAAATTCTCGCCGCTGTCATGAATGGTTTGTAAAAAGCCCTGTTGTCGCTTGTCTAACAGCCCTTTTGACCATCGGATTAACGTTGTAGACATACCGATAATGTGGGTTAAGGGCGTGCGTAATTCATGACTAATCGCCGCTAAAAATTCACTTTTGGCCCGATTTGCCAGTTGAGCCGCCACCACTGCGTCTTGGAGTTCTTGAGTACGTTCAATCACTCGTTGTTCTAGCGTCTGTTTTTGTTGTAATAACTGTGCATACAGTTCAGCTTGGGCGATCGCCACTGCCAGATGATCTGCAATTTGCTGCAAAAATTTGAGTTCATTCTCCGTCCATAGGCGAGGAGTGTGACAATCATGAGCAATGAGAAAGCCCCACAGTTGTTCCTGCACCCAAATAGGGGCAATCAACTTGGCTTTCACTTGCAGTTTTTCTAAAAATTGCAGCAGGCAACGGTGGGATGTGTAATGAACTGTGACATCTTGAATGGCAAGGGTGGTTCCCTGTGAGTATTTTTTCTGGTCTTGTCGCGATCGCGTAAAGCAATAGTCTTCTCCCACCCCAAGCACCGACGCGATCGCCTCAGAGACCCTGGCTTCATGAGCAATAAAGCCAACTTCTAAAGCCGCAGCACTCAAGGGCGTTGAGTTGATTGCGGTCGTGTCCGTCGCGACTAATGCTGCTGCCGCTGCTGGGGTTGCCAGTTGATAAATGACGAGGCGATCGACTTGCAGGAAAGCCCGCACCTGATCAACAGCAGTTTGGAGAATCACTGGAAGCTCAAGGCTTTGACGAATTTGAGTGATCACCTGGTTCAGCAATCGCTCTTGTTCAATCTGTTGGTGCAGCATCAATTCGATAGAGGGTTCCGGACTTGGCATGATAGGATTCCAACTCGTTTAGGAGCGCCGAATATTCAGGCAACACCAATCCTGCCTGCGCCATAGTGTGGCGACAATCCAGCCGCATTCTTCCAGGGTATTGGCTACGGGTTTGACCTGATCGAGCAAAATACCACTCAGCACGCCCCAAGTGGTGGGTTTGGTCAAATCGGTCATCATCGGAATCAGATCAATGATGACCTCTGCCAGAATGTTACAAAGGATGCCATCGACAGGGACGGGCACCATTTCCAATAACCGATCGATACTCCCCACTTCAGCAATCAGGCGGTCTGGCGCAATTTGGTTGAGGTCTCGGCTATTTGCAGTTGCCTGGATGGCCAGTGGATCGGTATCCACTGCGTAGGCTTGTTTTGCTCCCAGCAGGATGCCACCGATGGATAGAATGCCAGAGCCGCAGCCAATATCAGCAATTACCGCATCGCCAACAGCAGGATCGTCAAGGCGCATTTCCAGCGCTTCCAGGCAGAGTTGGGTGGTGGGATGCATCCCCGTGCCAAAGGCGACTCCTGGATCGAGGCGTAGAATCAGGCGATCGCTTTCTTCTGGAATTGGCAACCAGGCCGGATTGATCAGGAAGCGATCGCCAATCTTCTGGGGATGCCAGTGTTCTTTCCAGCTACTCGCCCAATCTTCTTCGTCAATTAAGTCCCATTGCACGACAGGCGGCGAAAAGTTAACACAAAGAGCATCTTGCCGCAACCAGAGAGAGAGTGCCGCCAGATCTAACAGTTGCGATTGGTCTTGATGCAGATAGGCTCGAACTAAGCAGGCATTGCCCTGAACTTCGCTGGAAGTGCCTTTGCAGCCAAAATCCTGTAATCTCCAAAAGATTAAATCTTCTAGAATAGGTTCACCTAAGACTTGAATTTCCCACCAGCTACTCATCAGGAATACCGCCTTTGTTTAGCGCTCTGCTCCCAACATGTCTAATATAGGGGTTTGGTAGCGGTTCTACACAGGGGTGAGGAGGGAAATTTGCATCGTCTATCAGCGACTCCAGGTGGTTGGAATGCCGAGACAGCAGGAGTGATTCTGATTGAACAGACTCCTGCGCCACTCGTCTTCTTAACTGCGGCTGATACTGAAATTCAAACCCTGGCGATCGCCCGCCGTCAACTCCCTCAAGGGTTTCCCGCCCTGCGAGTGGCGAATTTACTGAATCTACAACAGCAATTGGCGATCGACACTTATGCAGAAGCACTGCACCAGGCTAAAGTAATTGTTTTGCGACTTTTGGGCGGTCGCGCCTACTGGTCCTATGGCTTAGAAGTTGTGCGTCAGGTGGCAGAGCAGAGGGGGGCAGCGTTGTTTGTCTTGCCAGGGGACGATCGCCCCGATCCTGATTTGATGACCCACTCGACCCGTCCTTTAAGCGAGGTGAATCAACTGTGGCAATATCTCACCGAAGGCGGGGTTGAGAATACAGTCAACGCGCTGCACTGGCTGGCTCATACTTGCCTCGGTTTGGAGTCTGCCATCCTGCCGCCGCAGCCCATTCCCAGGGTAGGACTCTATCAACGTCCGGCGAAGCAGCAGACTGGCGCAAGAGCCGGAATTTTGTTCTATCGGGCCCATTATTTGTCTGGCAATTTGGCGGCGATCGAAGCCCTATGCGTGGCACTGGAGGCACGGGGATTAAAACCCGTGCCCGTCTATGTGTCTTCCCTGCGGGATGCCGATGTGCAAGCGGATGTCATAGCTCTGTTCCAGCCCAAAACAGCAGAACCCGTGCAAATTGTGTTGAATGCCACCAGTTTTTCCGTGGCGCGGCTGGAGAGTGAAACCTTGAATCTCGACCTGTGGCAACAGTTAGATGTGCCAGTGCTGCAAGTGATTTTGAGTAGCAGTCCGGTAGAGGAGTGGCGATCGCACCCACGCGGTCTTGCTCCCCGCGATGTCGCCATGAATGTGGCATTACCCGAAGTCGATGGTCGGATCATCGGCAGGGCGGTTTCCTTCAAAACGGTGCAAACCTGGGATGAGCAGTTAGAAACCGATGTGGTGCGCTATGAACCATTGGACGATCGGGTGCAATGGACAGCGGATCTGGCAGTTCATTGGGTGCGGCTGCGGCAAACTCCCGTGGGCGATCGCCGGATTGCTCTCATCCTGGCTAACTATCCCACTCGTGATGGTCGTCTGGCGAACGGAGTTGGACTGGATACCCCGGCCAGTTGTGTGGAAATTCTCAAAGCTTTGCAGCAAGCTGGCTACAAGGTTGACGCAATGCCAGCGACAGGGGCAGAACTGATCCACCGATTGACTCAGGGAGTGACAAATGATCCGGAATCTCATGCCCTCCGTCAGGTCAATCAATCCCTATCATGGCCAGAGTATCAAACGTATTTCGCCACGCTGCCCGATGCAGTGCAACAGGGCATACGGCAACGTTGGGGTGATCCTCAAATCGCTGCTGCCGCTGATCACGAAATGGCGATCGCAGGTTTGCAACTGGGCAATCTCTTTGTCGGGATTCAGCCTGCGCGGGGCTACGAACAAGACCCGTCCCTGAATTACCACGCTCCCGATTTAGAACCTCCCCATGCTTATCTGGCTTTTTACTATTGGCTGCGCCAGCGGTTTGCTTGTCATGCCATCGTCCATGTCGGCAAGCATGGCAATCTGGAGTGGCTCCCAGGGAAAAGCATGGCGTTGTCTCAAGACTGCTATCCAGAAGTGGCGATCGGCCCCTTGCCCCACCTCTATCCCTTTATCGTCAATGATCCGGGTGAAGGGTCTCAAGCTAAGCGTCGCACCCAAGCGGTGATTATCGATCACCTGACCCCACCGATGACTCGTGCCGAACTCTATGGAGGATTGCAGCAGCTAGAAGGACTGATTGACGAATATTATGAAGCCCAGAACCTCAATCCCAGTCGTCTGCCTGCTCTGCGCGATCGCATCCGCCATCTCATCACCCAGGAACATCTGAATTTGGCTCTGCCCCCTGCTGACCAGCCAGCATCGAACCTGCCGTTTGAAGTTGCTTTGAACTCTCTGGATGGCTACCTGTGTGAATTGAAAGAAGCCCAAATTCGCGATGGACTCCACATTCTGGGGCAGTGTCCCCAAGGACGGCAACTGCGGGATCTGATTGTCGCGATCGCTCGTGCCCCCCAACCCGGACGACGCGGACTAACGCAGGCGATCGCTCAGCAGTGGGGACTGGATTTTGATCCCTTAACGGCTGCTCCCAGTGAAAAACTGTCATCGCCTCACCTGATTCCCCAGCTAGCAGGCCATCACCCCACCCTGGGTGATGCCATCGCCGCCTTAGAACAGGAGGCTGCAACTTTAGTGGAACAACTGCTCACCCATCCCCACCTCCGTTCTCTGCCCTGCCCCGAACTGGACTGGATTCGCGATCGCCTCTTGCCCGCATTACAGCAAACCGATCAGGAAATCACTCAGTTATTGCGGGGTTTATCTGGTCACTATGTGCCCAGTGGGGCTGCGGGTGCGCCCACACGAGGACGACCAGAAGTATTACCGACAGGCAGAAACTTTTACTCGGTGGATATTCGCGCCTTGCCGACGGAAACTGCCTGGGAGGTTGGCCGCAAAGCGGCTGAACTCATCGTGGAACGCTACACCCAGGAGAACGGTGAGTATCCCAAAACCCTGGCGCTTTCTCTCTGGGGCACCGCCACGATGCGAACAGGTGGCGATGATCTGGCAGAGGCACTGGCGCTCCTGGGTGTGCGTCCCGTTTGGGATGGCATGGCCCGCCGGGTTGTGGATTTTGAGATTCTGCCTGTGTCCGCATTAGGTCGCCCCAGAGTTGATGTCACCTTACGGATCTCTGGCTTCTTTCGGGATGCGTTTCCCAACTTGATTGACCTGTATCAACAAGCCGTTGCAGCCGTGGCTGAACTGGATGAAGCAGAGACAGACAATCCTTTAGCGGCACGAGTGCGTCATGAAAGCATCACCTGGCAACAACAGGGAGTTTTACCCGAAATTGCCAGACAACGATCGCTCTACCGTGTTTTTGGCTCTAAACCGGGTGCCTATGGAGCCGGATTGCAGGGTTTAATCGAGTCCCAACAGTGGACGACCGATCAGGATTTGGCGCAAGCTTACATCAACTGGAGCAGTTACGCCTATACCGGACAGGCAGATGGCAGGGCGGCTCCCGAAGCCTTTGCCCAACGCTTACAGCAGTTGCAAATCGTGCTGCACAATCAAGACAATCGCGAACATGACCTGCTCGATTCCGACGACTATTACCAATTTCAAGGCGGCTTAACGGCTGCTGTGCGATCGCTGACGGGCAAAAATCCCCAAACCTATTTCGGTGACCATGCCTTACCCGCTCATCCCCGTATTCGTTCTCTACAGGAAGAAATTGCTAAAGTGTATCGCTCCCGTGTCATTAATCCTAAATGGCTGGCTGGAGTCATGCGCCACGGCTATAAAGGAGCCTTTGAAATGGCCGCTACGGTGGATTACCTGTTTGCTTACGATGCCACCGCTCATTGTGTCGAAGACTATATGTATCAGGGGATGGCTCAGTCCTATCTGTTTGATGCCCAAGTTCACACCTTTGTGCAAACTCACAATCCCTGGGCTTTACGAGACATGGCAGAGCGGTTGCTAGAGGCCCACCAGCGGCAATTATGGCTCACTGCCGATGCACAAACCCTAGAGCAATTGAGGGCGATCGCGCTACAAGCAGAAGCCATAATTGAAACTCGATCTGGCAATCCATAGCCTGAAGCTTCTAGCATCTGCGATTGAGGGTTTACCGGTTTTTAATAGCCCGTTCGATTTCGCGCTTTTCTTGCTTCCGCTTCAAGTCCTCTCGCTTGTCGTAGAGTTTTTTACCTCGAGCTAGACCAATCGTCACTTTCACCCAACCCCGCTTCAGATAAAGCTTAAGCGGCACGAGAGTCAGCCCTTTTTGCTCGACTTGACCAATCAGTTTGCGAATCTCGTCTGCGTGCAGCAGTAATTTGCGCGTTCGCCGGGGATCGTGGTTGAAGACTAAGCCCGTGGTTTGGTGGGGCGAAATGTGGACGTTATACAGCCATGCCTCTTCATTGCGAATCAAAGCAAAGCCATCAGTCAAGTTGACCTTACCTTGCCGAATGGATTTTACTTCTGTGCCTTTCAACTCCAGTCCAGCTTCATAGGTTTCCAGGATCTCATACTGAAATCTGGCTTGGCGATTATCACTAATTAACTTGTAGCCGTTATCGTTTTCACTCATTCCCTAACACACAATCCCTAACACAGAACTTGAAATCACAGTTCTCAAGATGACAGTCCCACACTCAGCCTTACTTAACCTGACTCAACGACGATACACCACTCGTGTAGCTCGTAAGCTACACAACCGTTTTGGATCAAAGGATCTTGAGCAACGATCGCCTTCGCTTCCTGTAAATCTGCTGCCTGAAACAACAACATCCCGCCGCCGCGCTCGGCCCAGTAACCCGTTTTTGCTTGATGCCCCTTGAGGATCAACTTTTTGACATAGTCTCGATGGGCTGGTACATGCTGATCAAACGTTAGCTTATCAACGATGCCCTTTTCAATTTTGACAAACCAAGGCATACCCTGACCTCTCGATCGCCGAATCCTTAGAATAGCGCGAATCTATACCCTTGTGCTTTTCATCTAATTTCCCTCTGGTATCAGTTAAATCTTAGTCGTCAGGAAGACTATCCAAGACCGATTAACACCGATAAAATCCTACTATGTAAAATTACCAGGGGTAGTGATATGCGCTGGCAACTCGGTCGTCGCAGTGACAATGTGCAAGACCGCCGTGGAGTAGGAATGGGAGGGGCGGCAGCGGGTGGTGGCATAGGGGTAGTGTTGCTGTCTTTGCTGGTGACTATGTGTGGGGGCGACCCTTCTATCCTGTGGCAGCAAAATTTAGATCAGAGCGGTTCATCCTATCCAGGTCAGGTCGATCGCCCAGCGGCTGAAAATCAACTCGCCGATTTTGTCTCTGTGGTTTTGGCAGACACCGAGGATGTATGGCATGGTTTATTCCAGCAATCTGGAGGACAGTACGTTGAACCTCAACTGGTTCTTTTTACCGGTTCTGTTCAGTCAGCTTGTGGCTATGCTCAAGCGGCTTCTGGGCCATTCTATTGTCCTCGAGATCAAAAAGTTTATATCGACCTGAATTTTTATGACCAGTTGAAAAACCAACTGAATGCACCGGGGGATTTTGCCCAGGCTTACGTAATTGCTCATGAGGTGGGGCATCATGTGCAGAACCAGTTGGGCATTTTGAATGAGTCGCGAGCCTTGCAGAGCCGGATGGGCCAAGCCGAAGCCAATCGAGTGCAAGTCATGGTTGAACTACAAGCGGATTGTTTTGCTGGAGTTTGGTCGTACCACGCCGAACAGCAACGGCAGATTTTGGAGCCTGGTGATATCGAAGAGGCTCTGAATGCCGCTGCTCAGATTGGTGATGATACCCTACAACGGCGCTCTCAGGGCTATATTGTTCCCGATTCTTTTACCCACGGAACAGCAGCCCAAAGGGCGAGTTGGTTCAAACGCGGGCTGCAAACAGGTGATCCTGCCCAATGTGATACTTTTAATGCCAGTCGTTTGTAATTGTCTTGCATGACAGTGTGTTTCGAGCAATGTTTTATGGGTAAGTGTGTTTAGGGAAATGCACTTTAATTAAGTGCTGGGCTGGAACTGCATCCAGTCCCCGAACGTAGCGAGTTGAGAAGCCAATCGGTAAAGTTTTTAATAAGATGTAAAATTTGCTCAAATTTGTAGGCGAGATACTAGAGAGCCTGATTTTTACAGTTATGCTAAGCAAACAAAAGAGCAGCGTAGCCCAGACCGATCGCTGCTTAAATGAACACATCTATTCCCTAAAACAATGCTACAAACTGGTACGTTGTGGAACCGAGTGCTAGAACAAACAGAACATGCACTGCAATGTGGAGCCTTACAATCTATTCCAACCGATTACGAGTTTGTAGAACAGGAGGGAATTCATTTCTTAGTCCGGATTCTCAGCAATTTGGTTCGCAAAGAGGTGGCTCAGCAGCAGGTAAAAGCATCTACGGGTAAGGAGTTTAACCCTTTTTCACCCTACGAAACTGATCTGTTTGTCGCCAATCTCTCCAAAACTCACCTGTGTTTACTCAATAAATTCAATGTTGTTGACCATCACCTATTGGTTGTCACTCGTGACTTTGAAGAACAGGAGAATTGGTTGACCCTGCCAGACTTTGAGGCACTTGTGCTCTGTCTGTCAGAAATTGATGGGTTAGCTTTTTACAACGGCGGGCAACCAGCGGGAGCCAGTCAACGTCACAAACACTTACAACTCGTTCCGTTCCCGCTGACTCCCAAAAGCATTTCGCTTCCCATTGCAACTGCAATTGCACAAGCTGACTTCCGTAACAACATTGGCACCAGTTCTGTGTTTCCTTTTATTCATGCGATCGCTCGCCTCAATTTGGACTATACTACCCCAACTGAAACAGCCCAAACCATCCTAGAGGCATATCAAAGCCTGTTGCAAGCAGTTGGACTGATCAATCGAGATACTCCATTGACTGAAAAGCAATCAGCACCTTATAACTTGCTTATCACCAGAGAATGGATGCTGATTGTACCGCGATCGCAGGAATCTTATCATGGCATTTCAGTCAACTCACTGGGGTTTGCCGGAGCGTTGCTGGTACGTCATGAAGAACAGATGAAGCTACTGAAGGAACACTGTCCGTTGACCATTTTGCAGAATGTCGGTATCCCTCAGTGTTGAACAAATTAAAGTTGCAACAGGGATTAACCCTGTCTGGTTAATACCCAGATTCTAAACGTCTTCGCCATTCCGCATCGATTTTATCGGCTTGCAGCAATTCTTGTTCCGTTAACTCTCGCTCAGTCGTGTAAGCCAAATCTGCTTCGGTAAGCACTTGTTCTCCAGCAAATTCCCGCGCAAATGTTAGCTTGTGTTGAAGTTCAGGACTCCCCTGATTCAAGAATTCTGCCTGAGCCTGCCGCTGCTGATTGCGCTCTTCGATCTGGCGATTGCGCCCTTTTAACCAGAAATAGCGGAACAGCGGAATGGTTAAATATCCAGTACCGTATGCCAACAGAATGCCGTAAATGGCATTGACAAAGGCGATAAAACCACCAATGTCGGCAGCGATCGCTCCGTCTCCCAGCAAACTTCCTAAAACCAGCGCTCCCACGAAGTTGAGAACTCCCAACCCAATCGCCAGCATGATTTGACCCGAACTGGCTGCACTAAATTTCCAGAGGGACTCTTTCAAGTAAGCAGGCACCGATCGCGCCCGAAAATCATTGGCAGATACTTGTAACTCTGGAAAGTGATAAATAATTTGCCCCTCTGGACTGACTTCAGGACGACCATTAAATCGGCTGAGGACAGGCAGCATGTACTCTTCATACTCACGCTCAAATCCCTGTCCCAAATTATCCAGGTAAGGGGCAATCTGTTCCGCCACGACCGCTCCACGATTGTTGCGAATGACTGTAGCGATCGTGCGCCATCGTCTTTCATCTAGGTCTGTGTTGGGGTTGCCATCCCCAAACAAGAAAGAATAAACTGCTTCCAGAAAATTCATCGAGCTTGGCTCAGGGTTCGATCGTCGGCGCTCATAAGCTCGTTCATTGTAATCGGGATAAAAGATCCAAAAGAAATTGGTACCATGTCCAAATCCTGGCATAAACACCATACCGCCATCCCCACTGTCGCCATCCCCTTCCCGTGAGGCACTCATGGCGATCACCAGAATAGTGATGGCAATCATGATAATGGCGATCGAAGCGATCAATTGAATCCCAAAGGAGATCCGGATAATGTAAAATAAAATCTTCCAAATTTTGCTCCACCATTCTTGCAGTTGTAATCGGAAATATTTACTCTGCAAAATTCTGCGAAAATTTTGGGGAAACAAATAGGCAATCTCGCCTGATTCTGCCACTTGCAAGTGCCCACCTGTCTCTGAGGCCAGAGCTAAAACTCCCTGTTCTGCCACTCTGATATCCAAACCTGCTTGAGCCGCTACATCGCCCACAGTGACCCGGAAGTCAAGCCGCTCAACTGCCTTCATGATTGCGGGATTTAATTCCATACCGCTGCCTCACCTGTCTCCTAGCGTCTGTTTCAGCATGGCTAATTGGGGAATGATTTTAGCTGGAGAGACTGCGTTCCCACCTGCTAAATTCCCAAAATCGGCAACGCCTCTTTTTCCAGTATAGGATTAGGACTTATGCACTTGGGGGATTTGTGGGGCCGTCGCGCCCCACAAATCCCCCAACTATCCCGGTTTTTCGCACGAAGTGCGTAAGTCCTGGATTTGATTTTTGGAGGATGGGTTAAAATAACTCTAAGAGTGGTTTCCCTAACCGTTACAGCACATTAAGTCACAGCACAGTCACAGCAGATTAGATGCGGCACATAAGAGAACTATGCCAAGAACCCAGAGAAATGACAATTTTATCGACAAAACCTTTACGGTAATGGCAGACATGATTCTCAAAATGTTGCCAACCAATAAGACCGCAAAGGAAGCGTTTGCTTACTATCGCGATGGCATGTCTGCTCAGGCAGATGGGGAATATGCTGAAGCGTTAGCCAATTATGAAGAAGCCTTGAAGCTAGAAGAAGACCCTTACGATCGCAGCTTTGTCCTTTACAATGTTGGGTTGATTCACGCTAGCAATGGCGACCACGAGCGAGCGATCGAGAACTACGAAGGGGCGATCGAACTTAATCCCCGGATGCCTCAAGCCCTTAACAATCTTGCTGTAATTTACCATTACCTTGGTGAACAAGCGCAAGAAACAGGCAATCCCGAAGGGGCAGATAAGTATTTTGATCTGGCGGCAGATTATTGGGTAAGAGCCATTCGCCTTGCACCCAACAATTACATTGAAGCCCAAAACTGGCTCAAAACCACAGGTCGAGTCAAAATTGACACTTTCTTCTAGTCCTTTCGATCGCTTCAATCCTTACCAAACTTATGATTGATCGTGAACAAGTCCTCAAAGTGGCTAACCTGGCTCGCTTGCAACTGACCCCCAAAGAAGAGGAGCAGTTTACAGCCCAACTCGGCAATATTCTGGACTACTTTGAGCAACTCAGTGAACTGGATACAAGTTCTGTAGAACCAACCGCACGGGCGATCGATGTCGTTAATGTGGCTCGTCCTGACCAGAAGGTAGTGTGTGAGCAACGCGAGGTGATTCTGAATGGCGCACCAGAACGAGAAGACGAGTTTTTCCGGGTGCCGCAAATCATGGGTGGGGATTAACCCTTGGCTAAAATTCGATAATTGCCATTTGGAGGGTGTGGCGCGACGCGCCACACCCTCCAAATGGCAGTTTTTTGATGGGGCGGGCTGCGCCCGCCCCACCAAAAAACCGCTCGTCGAACTCACATGGTATTAGTGTTCTGTCAAGCAGGTTTTGAGGAGTCTGTGACTCCTCAAAACCTGCTTGAATTTAATTTTGATTTGCAGGGTATCCCGCAAATCAAAATTGACAGACCATTAGGGACTTAGGTTCTATTAACTCGGCAGTAATTTTTGTTACAAAATGCCGTGCTGAGCGTAGTCGAAGCACTCAAATTGGCAGTGGGTTGAGCGTAGTTGAAAACCCATGCCCCATGTCAGAACATTGGTTGCCAAGTTAATAGTAATTCTGGCGTTGCTTAATAAAGGGATGATTTGAACGTGAAACCTGCGGTTTCACGTTCAAAATCATCCATCAAATCAGCAACACCGTAATTCTTGTGAGATCTGGAGATTGGTGAGGAGTGCATTCCACTTTTGTATTTTTCTAAACCCAGTTTTGCGGGCTGCGCCCCCGCCGCCCGCAAAACTGGGATGCACTCATTGGTGAGGCTCCCCTAGTTCTTCACGATTGCTCTCTAGGATGAGAAAAAAGCTTTTATAAATCAACCCGTTTGTCTTGGGGTGGCTGGATGAGCAAGTACGTTCTTATTGTAGATGATGAAGAAGATGTCCGATCGATCGCCCAACTTGGTCTGGAAATGGGAGCAGGCTGGAGTGTTTTGACGGCCAGTTCTGGCAAGGAAGCACTGGGTATGGCCATTAAACATCAACCCGATGTAATCTTGTTGGACATGATGATGCCCGATATGGATGGACGGATGACGCTACGACACCTCAAAGAAGATCCGACTACACAGCCCATCCCTGTCATTCTAGTAACTGCCAAAGCCCAATCCTGGAATCCTGACTGCTTTGAAGATCTGGAAGTTGTTGCTGTTTTTGCTAAACCTTTTCGCCCTCTACAACTGGCTGAGCAGATTTGCAAAGTTTTGGGCTGGGCTTAAGTATATTTCCCGGTGGTTCTTGCCACTCTGCGTCTAAAAGATTAAAACGGTGATATACCCTTGCTGAGCGATTTTTGTAGAGCAGTTTCAACTCTGCCCCTACCGAATTCCCCTGTGTATTAAGAATAGGACTTACGTAGATGAGCAAGCTTTTGTCATTCTGAGCAAAGCAAAGCGTTTTTAGATATGCTTCACTGCGTTCAGCATGACACTAACCGTGTAAGTTCTGAACAGTTTGCTTTTGTGCATCGGGTAGCTAACCGTTTCTCTTGCAGCAACCAGAGAGGACTAATTTGTTACAGTACCCCACTGCTCCTATTACATCTCATTTTCCGTCTTGGCTCAGAGCAACCCTTGTACAGGTGCTGATGATCTTCTTCCTGCTCTGTTTGACGATGCTTCTTCCACCACTTCTGCCATCTTCTGCAAAACAGCCTGTTAGCGAGTTGCAATTGCCTGAACTGCTGCAAACCCAACCGCTCAACTTAACCCCCTTTGAGCAAGGTTTTTTTGCTGACTATTCTGATAGCACTGATCCCGCCACGTCTATACAAAAGGTGCAATTTGAATTTGAAGGAATTTCTGGTTCTCTTTTGTTGGTATCCAGTCCTTCCTGGCGATCGCAGCACGCACCTGAACTTTGCTACAGTGCCAGTGGTTATCACATCAATCGCTCTGTTGCATTACAATTTTTGCCAAATGTCTTGGGACGTTGGTTATTTCTAGATGAGAACACTCACTCGGCCATCTATTGGTTTCAATCTTCCCATCACACTACCGGCGATTTTCTCATTCGCCTATGGCACGAAGTCACTCATCATGACCCTAGATGGATTCTTGTCTCCATCCTGCTCAATCAACCACATCACCCTGATGAACCTGCTGTCCAGAAATTGCTAGAGTTTGTTCATGGTGCTCTAGCGCATGATCTAGCCAACTCTTGAGCAGTGAACCGCTAGACTGCTTTGGCTTCCATCGACTTGAGGAATTCTGTATTCACTCCTGACTCCCGGATAAGAGCAATTTTGCCAGTTCGAGCAATCTCACGAATACCAAAGCGGCTAAGCACTTGGACGATCGCCACTAGCTTACCGGGGTCGCCAACCACCTCTAAAGTGAGTGATTCATCGGCAACATCGACAACTCGCGCTCTAAAGATTTGCGCTAACTCGACAATTTCAGAGCGAGTTGAACTGGTGGCATTCACCTTGAGCAGCATCAATTCCCGCTCCACACAGGGAATTTCCGTCACATCCTGCACTTTGAGAACATTGATTAGCTTGTAGAGTTGCTTAGAGATTTGCTCAATCACCCGATCATCCCCCTGCACCACCATTGTAATCCGGGAGATACCTGCTTGCTCAGCTGGCCCAACCGCCAGGCTTTCAATGTTGAACCCTCGACGGGCAAATAATCCCGCGATCCGGGTGAGTACGCCAGCTTCATCTTCTACTAAAACAGATAAGGTGTGCCTCATAGAATTTTGAGTGAATATAGTTGAGCTAAAAGCTAATAAAAAACTCCCAGGTGGTGAGCAGGCGATCGCCTCTTCACTAACTCCTGTAACCTCTGTCTCATCTACAGGTTTTTAACCACCTGAGCTTTCAAATTGTAATGCTCAAAGGAAACTGAAAGCAACGTTTCAGGATTCTTACCCCTGTGCCCTCTGCGCCCGCGTGTTGCTAAGTTATGGGACTTCTGTGGGAAGCGGGATTGCCGTGTTCTCCACAAAAAAGCTTGCCTTTCTAAAGGTCTCACACCTGTACTCAGCGTAATATAACGTGAGTTCGATAATCGCCGTTTGAGGGCTGTGGGGCGATGCCCCACAGCCCTCAAACGGCGGTTTTTCGTTGAGGCGGGCGCAGCCCGCCCCAACGAAAAACCGCTCGTCGAACTCGCGTTAATATACTAAAGGATTGTGCATACCTTCTGCCCTTTTTTCCCAAAATCTCATGTCTCGTTCTAATGCGCTTAGAGATTATGTGCTCTCTCGTCTGTTACTGGCACCTCTAATGGTGTTGACCATCGTTACACTGGTGTTTCTGCTGCTCAGAGCCACTCCAGGCGACCCAGTCGATGTCGTTTTAGGACCGAGGGCCCCTCAGGAGGCTAAAGATGCGCTGCGGGAACAGTTGGGACTCAATGCCCCGATCGCGGTGCAATATCTGCGGTACGTGGGCAATCTGCTGCGGTTAGATTTGGGCACCTCGTTGCATAGTCAGGGACAATCAGTGTGGGAAATTATCGGACAACATTTTCCTGCAACCGTCGAGTTAACGGTGTTGAGTCTGATTGTTTCAGTTGGGGTTGGGGTTGGCATTGGGGCTGTGGCTGCATCCAGACCTAACACAGCTTTTGATGTTGGCGGCAGGCTGTTTGGTATTCTCACCTATGCTGTGCCGATGTATTGGTTTGGCATGTTGTTACAAATTGTGTTTGCCGTGCAACTCCGTTGGTTTCCCATTGGTACTCGCTATCCTCTGGCTGCTACTCCTCCCCAAGGGCCAAGCGGCTTATATCTGGTGGATAGCTTACTGGCAGGGAATTTTAACCAATTCTTTACCAGTTTGTACTACTTGATCTTACCAAGCTTAACTCTAGGCATTTTGTTAAGCGGCATGTTTGAACGCATTGTGCGGGTTAATTTGAAGCAAACTCTGCGTTCAGATTATGTGGAAGCAGCCCGCGCTAGAGGCATTCCTGAACGTCGAGTTGTCTTTGTCCATGCACTCAAAAATGCACTGATTCCTGTGGTGACAGTATTGGGATTAACCATCGCCTCTCTTTTAGGGGGTGCCATTCTAACTGAAGTCACCTTCTCATGGCCTGGTTTGGCTAATCGCCTCTATGAGGCGATCGACTATCGCGATTATCCTGTCGTGCAAGGAGTCACTGTTTTCTTTGCCTCCATTGTGGCGATCGCCAGTATTCTGATTGATATTCTCAACGCCTGGATTGATCCCCGTATCCGCTACTAATCACACATGCGTTCATTGAGGGCTGTGGTGCAACGCGCCATAGCCCTCAAATGTGATAGTCACAGCAGCGCCGCCAGCGCTGCGATTAAAGATTGGTTTTGGGTATCCGTACCAACAGTAATTCGCAGTTTATTCTCTAATCCAGATTGTTTGAAGTATCGCACCAGAATACCTTGTCGCTTTAGGGATAGATAGAGGGATTCAGCGTTGTTTTGGGGAGGTTCAACCAGCAGAAAATTGGTTTGAGATGCCCACACCCGAAAGCCCAGATGCTTCAAATCTATTGCTAGCTTGGCTCGCGAAAGTTTCACCTTTTCCACACACACGGTTTTGTAACACTGATCTCGCATGGCCGCAGCACCCACTAAGCAGGCGATCGCGTCAATGTTGTAACTGTCTTTGACCTTGAAAAGTCCCTCTAGCAGTTTGGGTTGGGCAATGCCAAAACCCAACCGCAATCCAGCCAGTGAATAGCCTTTAGAGAGGGTACGAACGACGATGACATTTTCCAAATCTCGTACCAAATCCAAAGCTGTTTGGTTGGCAAAATCGACGTAGGCCTCATCCACAACTAGCACTCCCGACAAATGAAGGGCCAACTGTCGCAGGTGATCTGTGGGTACAACATGCCCCGACGGGCTATTGGGTGAGGCGATAAAAGTAATGGCCGCATTTTCGGCAATCAGGGCGGCGATCGGCAAATCAAAATTTTCTCCGTAGGGGATTTCTGCAATTTGAGCCGGTTGCAGTTCCGTTAAGGTGCGATACAGCACATAGGTTGGGGTTGGATAAGCCACTTTGCGGTCTGCTGCTGCACAAGCCCGCACGATCAAATTCAGCACTTCATCGCTACCATTGCCCACTATGATCCATTGGGCAGGAATCCTCAAGACCTCACTCACGGCTTGACGAAAATCATTGGCATAGGGGTCTGGATAGCGACGCAGCCATTCACTATCCAACTGTCTCAAGACCTGCAAAGCCGCAGGGGAAGGAGGATAGGGATTTTCGTTGGTATTGAGCTTGAGCATGGGTGTACCGGGTTTGGGTTGCTCTCCAGGGATGTAACCCGTTGCCTGGCTGACGGTTGGACGAAAGAATTGATTCATTAGCCTTCACCCATCTCTTGGTAGACGGCTTCCGCAACTCGTTTAAGGCGACGGAGTTGGGCTTGCATGTCTTGCTGCGTCCACTTAGCAGCAAAGGTATCAAACCCGAAGCGAATTAAGGGATTGGGAATAGCGAATTGAAAGCGGTTGAGCAGTAATGTGCCTTTGTTGTTGGGGCGGCACTCCCAGCGATCGCACCCCTGGAAAAACCCATCAAACGCCCACACAACCAACCCTGGCTCTCGTTCAATTACCCGGCTTCTGAGGGTAGGTTGCAGCAGGGGCACCTGAATGACAAATCGGCTTTTGCTGCCAACTTCAGTATTCCATTCGCCGACAGGTTCACACCTGAGGGCAGGATTGAGCCAACGATGCATCAGGTCAAGCTGAGTGATACATCGCTCTACGGCGATCGCACTTGCACTAATTTGAATCGATTGCTCGAAAACCTGCTGAGCTACCATTCCTTAACCTAGAAAACCAATCTTTTCATTCTAAACTGAGGTGGATTGTCTGTAAGGCGCAGTACCCGGATCGAGGTCGGGTAATAACGTGGAGCCGCAACTCTTTGATGGCGCTCAACTGTATCTCAGCCTACAGGTAGTTTGCGACAGAATCATTTAATTTCCTATACGGATAGATAAATTGTTGCATTCTCAGATATTGGTATAGAGGTGGCTAATCAGATTGATGGGCCTTTGACCCCATTTCACTGATCTGCTCATCCCTTTATTTATGACCCCTCACACAGACTCTAGATTTTGACCCCATGACCTGCTTTAAGGAGTACATGATTACCCCATGAACGAGTACTTGAATAGTTTTAGTCCCCAACTTGGGCGATTTTTGCCCAACTTATTGGGCGCGATCGCCATCCTGATCCTGGGTTGGCTGTTTGCCACCATTATTGCTTCTATAGTCAAGGGGATCTTGAAGGGCATTGGACTGGAACGGCGGGTAGAACGCTGGACCGGTGTGGAAGGAACCAGCAGAACCCCTTTTCCGCTGGAAAGTTGGCTGTCAACCGCAGTTTATTGGATCATTCTGCTGTTTACCCTGATTGCCTTTCTCAATGCCCTGAATCTGACAGGTGTATCGCAACCGCTCAATAATTTCCTGGATCAGATCTTCTTGTTCCTCCCTCGGTTGGGTGGCGCGATCGCACTCACCGTGTTGGCATGGCTGATTGCTACGGTTTCTAAACTGTTGCTGACTCGCGGCCTGGCCCGGTTCAATTTGGATGATCGATTGGCTGCTCAAACAGGGACTGCACCTAACCAGGCTCCCTTCCTGCTCAATGAGACGTTGGCGAACGCCTTATATTGGTTTATTTTTCTGTTTTTCCTGCCGTTTATCCTCGATACCCTGGGTCTGCAAGCTGCTCTGGCTCCGGTTCAGAATTTGCTCAATCAAATCCTGTCTGCATTGCCCAAGATTTTTGTGGCTCTCATTATTGGGGCAGTGGGTTGGTTAATCGCCAGAGTGGTTCGGGGGATTGTCACTAACCTGTTAGCCAGTGTGGGCACAGATCAACTGGGAGTCAAGGTAGGTTTAACCAGGACAACGGGTGGCGGCTTATCGCTGTCTTCTATCCTGGGCACCCTAGTTTATGTTCTGGTGTTAATCCCAACCACTATTGCGGCCCTGAATGCATTGGAAATTCGGGCGATTTCAGAACCAGCGATCGCCATGCTCGAACAAATTCTGGAAGCGATTCCCAGAATCTTTACAGCAGGTTTGGTGCTGGTGTTGTTTTATGTCATTGGTCGCTTCGTGGCTGAATTCGTGTCGAATATCCTGGCTGGATTGGGCTTCAATAATATCTTCAACTGGTTGGGTATTCCTGCTGTCCAAACAGCACTCGAACGTCCGACGGTTGTCTCCAGCGACCCGCTGCCCTCAGACCTTCCCCCGCCTGGAACGACGACACCCCAATATCTTGGGGCAACCGTGCTTCAACCTCAGCGCCGCACTCCTTCCGAGATTATGGGTGTGATTGCCCTGATTGCTATTTTGCTGTTTGGGGCTGTTGCTGCCACAGAGATTTTGCGTTTCCCAGCTTTGACAGAAACGGTCAGAGCCATCTTGCGGATCTTCGCTCGTGTCTTAAGCGGTATCGTGGTATTTGGTATTGGTTTATATCTGGCCAACTTGACTTATCACCTGATTGACAATTCGGGCAGCCGCCAGTCCAGAATTCTTGCTCAAGTTGCCCGCATCGCCATCCTGGCATTGGTGGGTGCAATGGCTCTACAACAGATGGGCGTTGCTACTGATATTGTCAACCTGGCCTTTGGTTTGCTGTTGGGAGCACTGGCAGTTGCCATCGCCCTGTCTTTTGGATTGGGAGGCCGAGATATCGCAGCCGATCAAATCCGGGACTGGCTCACTTCTTTCAAAAGGAGTTAATTGAGGGTAAGTTTGGATTTTTCCTGTTGTTGATTCACTAGGGAACAGTCGGAGGATGGAGGCACTATCCCCATCCTCTGAAATTCTCCAAAACTGGCAATCTCTGGAACCAGAACGACAAGGTAGCATGGCGTATGGGCAGCCCTGCTTTAAACGAAGTTCATGTCTAATGATTTACCTGCTGATTTATCTCCTGATTTACCCGCAATTGAACTGCAAGTGCAAGTCAATGGCGATCGCCTCGATCGCTACTTAGCGGATCAGTTGCCAGATCTATCGCGATCGCGCATTCAAAAACTGATTGAGCAAGGGCAGGTTTTGATTAATGGAGCGACTTCTAGTTCAAAAAAAGCTGTGGTTAACGCAGGCGATCGCATTACTCTGATGCTCCCTCCAGCAGAACCGTTGGCTCTACAAGCAGAAAACATCCCTTTAGACATTCTCTATGAAGACGATCAACTGTTGATTTTGAATAAACCTGTTGGCTTGGTAGTACATCCGGCTCCAGGTCACGCAGGTGGCACGTTGGTGAATGCGTTGCTGGCTCATTGTGAGTTGGCTGGAATTGGAGGAGTTCAGCGTCCTGGCATTGTTCACCGATTGGACAAAGATACCAGTGGAGCGATCGCGATCGCCAAAACTGATCTGGCGCACCATCACCTGCAAGCCCAATTCAAATCCAAAACGGCTCAGAGAGAATACCTGGCTGTTGTCTATGGTGCTCCCTCTCTGACCCAGGGAACGGTAGATCAACCTATTGGGCGGCATCCAGTCGATCGCAAGAAAATGGCGATTGTGCCTGAGGAGAAGGGCGGTCGTCGAGCTATCACCCATTGGCAAGTTGAAGAACGGTTGGGCAACTTTACTTTGATGAAATTTCGATTAGAAACCGGTCGAACGCATCAAATTCGGGTGCATACAGCCTTTATGGGTCATCCGGTCGTCGGTGATCCGGTCTATGGGTCAGGGCGTTCGGTGGGAGTCAATTTAACCGGGCAAGCCCTGCACGCTTGGCGACTGCGCCTGCAACATCCTGTAACAGGCGAACGGATTGAGGCGATCGCCCCTCCTCCAGCGGAATTCACCACCCTTCTCAACATTTTACGGCTACGCAACTTGCAGTAATACCATTTTGGGTGATATGTGCATGATTTCAATTGCTAGAACGGTTAGCTGGTCAAGCATTCTGCAATCCAAAATCGGAAATCTAAAATCCAAAATGGTATAAGGCTTAAAATAAGAAGTAGCGTTGTGCCATTGGCAACACCGTTGCAGGTTCACAGGTGAGGAGTTCCCCATCGGCTCTTACCTCGTAGGTTTCGGGATTAACTTCTATCTGTGGAGTCAAATCGTTTAGTTTCATATCCCGCTTGGTGAGTTGGCGAATATTTGCCACTGGAGCGCAGATTTTCTGGAGCTTGAGCCGCTCAGTCAGATCATTCTTAAAGGCAGCTTGAGAGAGAAACAAGAGCGAGGTTTGGGTCATGGCACTGCCATAACTGGCGAACATGGGGCGCATGTGGATCGGTTGCGGTGTGGGAATGCTGGCATTGGCATCACCCATTTGGGCCCAAGCGATCATGCCACTCTTGAGCACCAGTTCAGGCTTAACTCCAAAGAAGGCAGGTTTCCAGAGGCACAAATCGGCTAGTTTGCCGACTTCAATCGAACCAACGTAATCAGCAATGCCATGGGTAATAGCAGGATTGATCGTGTATTTGGCGACATAGCGTTTAGCCCGCAGATTGTCATGGCGATCGCTCTCCCCCGGTAATTGCCCCCGCTGCATTTTCATCTTGTGTCCGGTTTGCCAAGTGCGAATAATCACTTCCCCAATGCGTCCCATTGCCTGAGAGTCCGACGAGATCATGCTAAAGGCTCCCAGGTCATGCAGGATATCTTCGGCGGCGATCGTTTCGCGGCGAATTCGCGATTCAGCAAAGGCCACATCTTCTGGAATGCTGCGATCGAGATGGTGGCAGACCATCAACATATCGAGGTGTTCTTCTAAGGTATTGAGTGTATACGGTCGGGTAGGATTAGTGGAGGACGGCAGCACGTTGAGTTTACCGCAAACTTTAATGATATCGGGCGCATGACCGCCACCTGCTCCTTCGGTGTGGTAAGTGTGAATGCAACGGTTTTTAAAGGCAGCGATCGAATCTTCGACAAATCCAGATTCATTTAAGGTATCGGTATGAATCGCCACCTGGATATCGTATTTTTCAGCAACAGTGAGACAGGTATCGATCGCGGCAGGAGTGGTGCCCCAGTCCTCATGGAGTTTCAGACCGATCGCCCCAGCTTCGACCTGTTCTTCCAATCCTGCCAGCAAGGCTGCATTGCCTTTGCCCAGAAATCCTAAGTTCATAGGAAATGCCTCAGCCGCTTGTAACATCCGGTGGATGTGCCATGCACCGGGCGTACAGGTGGTGGCATTGGTGCCGGAGGCTGGGCCTGTACCGCCGCCAATCATCGTAGTGATACCAGACGCGATCGCTACCTCAATTTGTTGGGGACAAATGAAGTGAATGTGAGTATCAACCCCACCTGCGGTTAGGATCATCCCTTCTCCGGCGATCGCCTCAGTGCTAGGCCCAATCACGATCGTTACGTTGTCTTGAATGTAGGGATTGCCCGCTTTACCGATGGCAGCAATTTTACCGTCCTTAATCCCCACATCGGCTTTGACGATGCCCCACCAATCTAAAATCAGCGCGTTGGTGATAACGGTATCCACGGCTCCGGCTTCGCGAGAAATGGGCGATTGTCCCATGCCATCGCGGATCACCTTACCGCCACCGAATTTGACCTCATCTCCATAGGTGGTATAATCCTGCTCGACTTCGATGAGTAATTCGGTATCGGCCAGACGGACACGATCGCCCACAGTCGGCCCGAAGGTTTCAGCGTAGGCGCGGCGATCCATGCGGTAGCTCATAAATTTCCTCAATCACAACCCAACACACACTCAGGCAATTTAACCCTGAAAGAATGGCACAGAGGGTAATCAAACGAACAAATACGAATACGTCTTTCCATCTCTTCCTCTGCCATCTCCAACTGCTTCCCCACCAAGTCCCTATTTGCTATAGGCAGCTAAGGGTTCTTGGATGAAGCGGATATACAGATGCTTGAAGGTAGATTTGAGGACACGCGGGGCACCAAAATCGATCGGCATGAGGCGATCGGGTAATTTCCAATCCACCACGGTAAAATCCTGGGGAGCAAGGTGTGGAAAGTCGATTTCAGCCAACTCTGGACATAGACCTAGCCGTTGAGCGGCAGCAATCGTCGGCACCCCTGCTGGATTAACTTGCAGGATCTCAACGATCGCTCGATCCAGCGCAAATACATCGCTCGAAGCTGCCAGCACTCCCAAAAAGCGGGGTTCGCCGCCACTGGGGCCATTGCCTTCGTGTCCAATAATGCCATCCATAATGGTCAGGTTGGGAGCGATCGCCCTAGCGGTTTCGACCAACATCGTGCCAAAGCGATCGCTATCTTTGCCAGCCTCCATATGCCACCAGGCTTTCATTTTGCCAGGGACACAGCCAAACAAATTCTTCACTCCCAAGGTTAAAGTCAACTGCATGTGGGATTTCAACTTGGGCAGATTAATTACCACATCGGCTGCCATTGCCTCTTTGGATAATAATAGATGGTTAAATTCTTCCCCAATCGTTTGATATCGTTTGCCGCTAAACTCAACCACAGGCAGGTTAAGTTCAGCCAAAAACGGCTGATAGCCGTTGGCCTGAGCCACCCCTCTAGCTGTGCCGAAGGCAGGACTGTCTCCCAAAAAGGGCTGACCTCCGGCGGCTTGAACCAACTCGGCTACACAGGCAACCAATTCAGGACGAGTGGTGCATTCTTTAGTAAGGCGGGAACCTGTGAGTAAATTGGGTTTTAACAAGACGCGATCGCCAGGTTTGACAATCGCTTGCAGCCCTCCTAAAGGCTGCAACAGTTCTTCTAAAGCTAAGCGTAAGGCTGGGCGCTCATAGGACTCGGCTCGCATCAAACTGACGGGCGATCGCATAAAGGACTCCTGACTCTGGGTTGGAAAAGAGGTTTGCTGCTCTAAACTTTTGCTCGGTTCAGAGCCGTTACTCGTTCTGCGTTGGCAAAGACATCATCACCTTGCAGTCGATCCACAGGCGGTTTGACTTCAATCTTAATCACATTGTCTAGATTAATGAAAACGCTTTGTTCTGGTAGATTCAAGATCCACCAATCTTTTTTGAATAAATTTCGCACTTCCAGTTGTAAGGTTTGCAGTGTACCATCAGATTCGATCGGGGCGTAAACGTTGAAGGCTTCGCTGCTGCCATCGCGGTAGTGAAAGGTCAATTGAGTGTAAGTATTTTCACTATACATAGCCAATGCTCTCCATCTGGGTTGATCTGCTTCTCATCATCCGGTGAGTTGACTAAGACTGGAACCAATCTTAGAGTTCCTTTACACAATTCCAGCTCGCAGGGCGACCACCGCCGCTTGCACTCGATCATCTACAGCCAACTTATTCATAATGCCCCGCACATGGGTCTTAACCGTGTTGGGACTGAGATAAAGAGCCGCAGCAATTTCTGGATTACTGCGGCCCTCAACCATCAATTTCAACACTTCCAATTCTCGTTGGGAAAGTTGACCAATTATTTCTGCCTCAGCCGAGGGAACCGCAGGCTTGAGATGCTCCATCACACTGCGGGCTACTTGTGGATCAAGGTAACTGGCTCCCTCTTGAGCGGCAGCGATCGCTGTCAGCAGGCGATCGACGGTCGTCCCTTTGACACAATAGGCATCGGCTCCACTCGACAGAGCAGCAATCACCTCGTTCTCGCTGGTGTGGGAAGTTAACATCACGACCCGAATCCCCGGTTCTTTTTGTTTGATCTGCTGTGTAGCCGCAATGCCATCTAAGCGGGGCAAGCCAATATCCATGACAACGACATCTGGCTTGAGTTTTAAGGCTTCTTCTACCCCCAAAAAACCATCATCTGCTTGTCCCACAACATTGATGCCAGGAGCATTCGATAGGGATTGCTCTAAACCTAACTGCATCATTGGATCGTCTTCCACGATGAAAACGTTGATGGGTATTTGTTCAGTGGATATCGTCATGGCAACTGCTCCTAATGGGGGACAACCGGAAGACCTGAAAGCCTGAAATTATAAAATAAAGCAACTGCCTTTAGTGTAAGGGTAATGTCAGTAGTAGCGATTTTCATTTTGGCTTGCGCCCGCTTGAGACAGGCGCAAGCCAAACATGGGTTTTTTGCCCTGTATCGAGACAGAAAACCCAGATTCTATTGCAAATGAGAATTGCTGTGTCAATAAGGGTAAAGTAGTGACAGCGGTTTAAGAATGCTAAGCTGACAGTTAGTTTAACGGAGTTACTCTGGGAGAGTGATATGGCATTTGGTTTAGGTTGGCCCGAAGTGAGTATTATTGCGATCGTTGCCCTATTGATTTTTGGGCCCAAAAAAATTCCTGAGCTAGGAGGAGCATTGGGTAAGACCTTACGAGGATTTAAGGAAGAAATGCAAAACCCCAGCGATGAAACAGATGAGCAAGAACCCACACAAGAATGAAAGCTCAGGGTTTGCCCATCAATTGCTGCCTGAAGGCATCTCTGATACAACCTCTACAACAAAAGTACCCCCACGTCTCACACAGCATCCCCTCTAATAGCGAGATACCGTGTCAATCGTAGGGGCAATCCATGCAATTGACAGATGTTTGAAAGATTAGATGAACCCGAAAACCATATCAGGACATTGCCTGAATGATGTAGTCAAAATAGGGAGCGGCTGTACCCGCATCTTCATCGCTCAACAAGCCTAAAGAGGCTTTCTTCAGGCAACGAATGGCTTCAACCATACCCGGAACAGGTACACCCAGAGAGTTGTACATTTCCCGGACACCGATGAGGCCAATTGATTCGATTGGATCTTTATCGCCTGACAACACTCCATAGGTAATCAGACGCAAATACCAACCATAGTCCCGCAGGCACAAAGCGCGCTGGCGATCGCCATAGGCGTTACCACCTGGAGCAATAAAGTCAGGCCGCTTTTTCCACAGTTGTTTGCTGGCTTCTTGGACAATTTTTTTCTCATTTTCGGCCAGGGTTGACGCGATCCGCAGGCGTTGTTCCCCAGTTTGGAAGAATTGACAGATGCTTTGCAGTTCTCCGGTACTCGGATATCGGAGTTCTTCATCAGCATTGAGAATGACTTGGCTTACTACACTCATATTTAATGGCAGTATCTATTGCAGTTGCAGTTAAAGCGATCGCTCGTATTGTATCGATTTTAAGGGTCATAAAGAAAGAGGTTAGATGACATGCCAACAATTCTCGTGTTGGCTTGGGTTTTCTGCCCTGGTACAACGTGAGTTCGATAATCGCTGTTTTGAGGGTGTGGCGCGTCGCGCCACACCCTCAAAACAGCGGTTTTTTCTTCTGGTGGGCTGCGCCCACCCCAGGAAAAACCGCTCGTCGAACTCACGTTATTTCAAAATGAGAATTGCTCAGGTTAATGTCAAGGATTGCAGTAAGGGCAATCAGTTGGATCGGCAACTGAGCGACCCTTGGCAGGAGGTGCTTCCTGCTGGAAACTACACTTCTGGCACTGATAAATCACCGATCGCGTCAAATCTGTCGGCAGTCCACACAACTCACACGGCAGACCGGGATTGCGTTTGACGACTCGAAATCCAGGAGCACCACAATTGGGGCAAGCCTGGTTTAACTTCTGGATCAGGTCTTGCGTGGCCTGAGCAATCACTTTCATGCGAGTGGGATTGTACAGCGCTCTCATGTCTGTTTCCATGTGCGCCTGCCCCTTATTGGACTGCAACACCTCTGTCACAGCGGCTTCTAAATCGCTCAGGACGGTGATCCCTTTGAAGATATGGGAGCGATCGCTCCCTTGCAGATCAGCCATAACCACCAGCCCATGCTCTGGAAACCCTACTTTAGTGGCAAACTCCATCGCTTCTGTCCAACTCCGAATCACTTGCTGACTGTAGTTTGTTTCCGTCGCTAATACCTCACCGACCACCTCCAGTTGATGCTGTTGATCTAGCAGCAAAACTATCTCGCGATCGCAAGCAATATAGGGAAACGCCGGATGGGGACCAAAGCTACCCTCACTGGCAATCCCCAGAGTTTCCCCTGTCAACAACAAAGCCTTTTCTGCTTTCAGTCGGGCTGCTACACGCTGATCACCCGGTCGCTTGATCTCTCTGGTAAATGTGCCAAATTGATCCGTGTCAAATTCTGAAGGCACCCTGAGCTTCACGCCTAAAGCTGCTTCCAATAAGGGAGCCATTACCTGTTCTTTCCGGTGTTTGGTCGCCAGGATGAGAGGGCGATCGCGAAACCAATGTTGCACAGCATGAGCAAATGTCGGTGTAGACATGGCAGATAACCTTAGTCAATCTACAGAGCATATTGTTAGCTTGCGTCCTTCCAGCAAAAACTTGAATAACAAGATTCAAGGAGTAGGTCAGTTCCGCCTCATTTAACCAGTCACTGCTGATGAAGTCAACCTCAGAACGAGGAGCAGCAAGTTTCCAGCCTACGCGATCGCAAAAGGCATTGACAGCCGCTTCATTACTGTCAGGATATCGGCCAGCGCTTCTTGCCAGCGCAATTGAACACTGAGTCCAAACCGTCCGTTGCTAGCCGTTAGCCACATCTGGTCAATGGCACGAATCAACCCTGGCTACACCAATACTGGATCAAACGGCAGCAGTCCAGTCCTTAGCCTGGAGTCGCTCTTGTAACAGTGTCAGCGGTTCGTCAACAGCCATGTCATGATCAGCATTTTCTGTTTAAGGTTGAGGGAGTGGAGGGCGATCGGTTTTGATCTCAGGTTAGGTTGGTCAAGTTCACAAGCTAACAACCCCGGTGCAGCGGCTGAGAGGGCGATCGATATGTTTCTCGGTTTTTT
>Ga0224723_1000410_pt1 | contig 29406 bp, 24 predicted proteins | sample Balambano_FR2_Me_FD_161647 | JGI IMG/M metagenome (GOLD analysis project Ga0224723, IMG submission 161647) | Freshwater sediment microbial communities from Lake Towuti, South Sulawesi, Indonesia - Balambano_FR2_MetaG | ecosystem: Environmental > Aquatic > Freshwater > Lake > Sediment | place... | reverse complement strand
TGTAGATCTATTAAATAAGGATAAGTTCATCCTGAAAGGGTTATGCAATCCTGATTTCTGCGAGAAGGATCAAAGTTCAACGCGAATAATAGCAGGGGAAAGAAAAGCAACAACGGATACTGATTGAATACTGAACCGTCTTGACCACGTGAGAGAGACAAAGAGTATCGGTCAGGGAACGCAGAGCGATAGGGTATTTGCTCAGGTCAGGAATCGCTCGTGACACAAGGAACGACGCACTAGTCATATCGGAAGTTTCGCTTATAGTGCAATATTTTTAACTTCAGTAGCAGTGAGCTGTGTCACTTTTCAACAAAATACGTAGTAAAATCACAAGAAAATGTATCATCGGAAACTTTCAACAGCAACTTCTTGACAGTAATGATCAACTGAAATATAAACCACAAGAGACTGCTGTATGTCAGTTGTATGCCAAAATAGACCGAGTCGAAATCGATCGCGTCAGATAAGGAACGAATGACCGTTCAACAACGTTTAGCAACTATGATTCGATCGTTCAAAACCGTTCAAAAAAGACAGTGGAGCCAGTTTATCACCCAGAATAGTTGGATACAGTCCAATACAGGTTAATACAGGTTCAATACAGTCCAATTTGGTTCAACATCGTCCAATGGGACTTTGAACGGTTGGAGGTCTCCCCTCGCGCTTTGAGTGCGGCAACTCACAAGTCGGGGGGCTGGGGGGCGGCAGGGCATTTAAAGCACAGCCTAGCCCATTTCAATCCCACTTCAATAAAGATATTGGCGATCGATCTTGAGCACAGGTTAGGCTATTAGCACTCGATCGACACTTGGTTAACACTTGATTGACACTTGTAAAACTGATTGCACTAGACACCATCAGAAGTTTTGAACCAGAAGTTTTCAACACATCTTCAAGCCAGTAGGAAACAAGTATGAAGAGACCTGCAAGTCGGATTATCGGTTTGACCGTATTCACCTTTGCAGTCCTCTGTGGAGATGGGACTGTTGCACAAGAATTGACGATTCAAGGCTCAGCAGAACAAACAGGAGTTGAGGCTCCTCCGGGGATCGAAGCTCCTGCTCTGGATGCCTATACGCTGGGTGCGGGCGATCGCGTTACCGTGACGACGTTTGGTGCAGAAGAATATAGCGGTGAAGTGCTGGTGCTGCCGGATGGCTCAATTAATTTGCCCACGGCAGGGCCCGTCATGGTGGGAGGAATGACGCTGCGGGAAGCATCGGATGCGATCGCCGCCCAATACAGTGCTTTTATTAAGCGTCCGGTTGTGACGGTGACTTTGACTGCACTGCGCCCAATGCGAATCGGGATTGCGGGTCAGGTCAACCGTCCCGGAACCTACAATCTTTCGAGCGGAGAAGAATCCGCAGATCCCTTCCCAACGGTGACAGAGGCAATTCAAATTGCAGGCGGCATCACCCCCAGGGCGGATTTACGCCAGGTGCAGGTGCAGCGACTCCAGCGAGATGGTTCCCGGCAGCCGATCGACGTCAACCTGTGGGAGCTGTTGATGACGGGTGATATGAGCAAAGATGTCGTGCTCCATGCCGGAGATTCGATCTTTATTCCCACCGCATCGGCAGTCAATCCATCGGAATCCGTTCAGCTTGGGGCAGCGAGTTTCTCACCAGAGTCGATCCCGGTTTATGTGGTTGGCGAAGTGATGGTTCCCGGTATGGTGGAAGTGCCGCCCAACACGCCGCTAAATCAGGCACTAATGGCAGCAGGCGGCTTTAACGCCAGACGAGCCAGAACCAGCGAAGTGAAGCTCGTTCGCCTCAACCCGGATGGAACCGTTACCCAGAGCGAAGTCCCGATCGATTTCAGTCAGGGCGTTGAGTCTGCCAGTAACCCGCCACTGCAGCAAGGTGATGTGATTATCGTCGGGCGATCGGGGCTGGCGAGCTTCTCGGATGCGACCGAAGATACTTTGGGACCGATCGGACGAATTGTATCGGGAATTTTAGGAATCTTCCCATTCTTCCGCTAGCGCAGTCTGGATTTTGTAGCACATTCCTTTTATCAGCAGAACAATCAGCGGCAGGCATCTACCTGAAATCGATCGGTAAATCGATCAGCGAAACGAAAAATCATCCTTGTAGGATGAACTCGGTAGGGTGAACTCGCAGCACATTTCCCATGCAGTCTCAGAACTGGGTGGGATTATTTTATGCAATTCTAAAATGCGTTAGCCGATCCCTGAAGTCGCAACGTTCCGATGAATTCAGACTTCAGCATCTAACTTTTTCTGACTTTTTCCGACTGGCAAAACCCAGGAGATTGCCTAATCTAGTCTTGGATGCAGACGGAAACCTTTTTCTTCCATCCTTTTCTCGGAATTTTATTTTCGGAATCTCATCCATGAACGTCACGGGTTGCAGTGTGCTGCCCCTGTTTTACCGATCGTAATTTACGAAAAAAACAAGCAAAAACCAAGCAAGGAGACACAAAAATGGCTACTGGAGTTACCAAACGCGGCTCATCTCAAAGAGATGTGCTTGAAGGAACTGAGAGAGATGACAGATATTTTGGCTTAGGAGGAAACGATCGCCTGTTAGGATTGGCGGGCAATGATATTTGCAATGGTGGAGGAGGAAACGATTTTATTGACGGTGGCGTAGGAGATGACGATATTATCGGCGGTGCTGGAAACGATCGGTTAATCGGCGGTTTAGGAGACGATACGATTGATGGCAACGCTGGAAACGATCGAATTTCAGGAGGAGAGGGAGACGATACGATCGACGGTGGTTCCGGTCGAGATATTATTTTTGGCGATGGAGGCGATGACAACATCAACGGTGGTTCTGGCAATGACAGACTATTTGGCGGTGATGGCAATGACTTTATCCTTGGCGGTCGCGGCAACGATATCATGAGTGGCGGTGCAGGCGATGATACGCTTGTCTGGAATGACGGAGACGGCAACGACATCATGAGTGGTGGAGATGGACGCGACACGATCGAGGTCAATGGCTCGGCTGCCCGTGGTGATAACTTTGTGTTGGGCAAAAACTCTGCAGGGAAAGCCTACTTCCAGCGGGTTGGCTTAGACGGGCAGGCGATCGGACAGTTTAACCTTACTGTCGATACCGCTGAAGTGTTTGATGTCAGCGGCGGTGGCGGCAATGATACTTTTATCATCAATGATTTGTCGAACACCGGAGTTGAAGTCATTGAGTTTGACGGCGGTGCAGGCAACGATGTGCTGGATGCCCGAAATACCAGCACCCGCGTTGTGGTTAATGGCGGGGACGGTGATGATACGCTGATCGGCGGCACAGGTACGATCGTGGGAGCCAATAACGCGGTGCTGGGCGATACGCTGACAGGTGGCGGCGGACGCGATAAATTCCAGTTCTCCTCGGATCCGTTTGCGGGCGGTGTGCCGGGGCAAAATGTCAATCGTCCTGATGTGGTTACCGATTTCACAATCGGCGAAGATCAGATTGTGTTCGATCGCTCAAGGTTTAACCTGAATCAGCTCAACTTCCAGAAGGGAAATGCCAATCAGCTTTCTGGCAACAGCAATTTGGTGGTGCTCACCGATGGCTTTGCCAATGCAGGGGCAGCCGCTGCCGCGATTCGCGACAACAACAATTTCACCGGAGGACGGGGCGCGTTTGTTTACTTCAACCAAACCCTGGGCATCAGCCGCGTGGTCTTCTCCGAAGATTTGGCAAATGGCGGTCGTTTCAGCGTGCAGGCAAACCTGACCAACTTAACGAATATTGCCAACCAAGCCAACTTCTCTGCAGCGGAGTTTGGACTCGCCTGATCAGATTTCTTGAATGGGGCGGTTTCCCTGCCGCCCGAAAGGAATATCCTTGAAACAAACCTCTTGTGCGGAGTCGTGTGATGACTACTATCTCAAAGCTGCAGCCCTCGGTGTTATGGCTGCCCACGGTGGCACTGGCAGCGGTACAAGGAGCAATTACGTTGAGTTGGGTGACTTACAGCGTGCATCTGCCCACACTGCTGGCACAAACAAAACTAACCGCAGCATTTGCACCAACCCTGCTGCTGATCGAGGCACTTCTGGCAATCGTCCTGGAACCTGTGATGGGCAACATTGGCGATCGATTAGAGAAGACCAACCGCCGCTTTCCCATGATTTGGGTGGGGGTAGGGCTGTCCGCGCTGCTGTTTGTGATGCTGTTTCTGTTTAATCAGCCTGGGCTGTTCGGACTGCTGCCGGGACTGCTGATTGCCTGGGCGATTACAATGGCTATTTTTCGCGCTCCGGCGATCGCCCTGCTCAGACGCTATGCGTTGACTCCCAAGCTACCGCAAGCAGCCAGTTTGCTCACCCTTGCCGCCGGACTGGCAGGCGCAACTCGACCGCTGGCAGCCCCGCTGATCACGCAGCTTGGAGTGCCTTTGACCTTTACCCTGTCTGCGATCGCTCTGGTTGCTGCAACTGCTGCCCTGAGCGCAAATCACCCTGCGTCTTTGCCGATATCGCCGCGTCCATCAATGGTTTCATCGCACCTGTTAGCCCGTTTGGGTTTAATTGCAGTCGTCGGCATCAGCGTCACGCTTGCCTTCCGTCTGGCGATCGAAACCCTGCCCAAAATTCTAAAAGTTGCACTGCCCCAGGTGCAGCCCCCCGTTGTTGTGGGATGGGTGTTTATTGCGATCGCCGTAACTGCCATCCCCGCCGGACTGCTCGCCAGCCGAATTGGAAATCGCCGCACGATGGCGATCGGTTTGATTGGGATGATTGCTGCGATGGCACTGATTCCCTGGATTGGAAGCGCAGGGATGGCGATCGCGCTGGCGTTGGTGTTTGGTGCAGCCTTCAGCCTGGTTTCAAATGGAACGCTGCCGTTTGCGCTGGCTCTGATTCCGCCCGGTGCAGCAGGATTAAGCGCAGGGTCGTTTTTTGGCGGAGTCGCGATCGCGACCAGTCTCTTCTTATTTTTCAGTTCAAGTTTTGCAGCACCGCCTTTTGCCCTCACCTTTGGAATGGCGGCGATCGTCGTAGCGGCGGTTTGCATTGCGTTAAGCCATCGCTTGCAGCAGGCTGAACTGAGTTGAAATGAGCTTTTGCGCCTATTCGTTATTCGTCAAAGCTTGAGCCAGACGATCGATTCCAACTGCAATCATTTCTGCGTCTAAATCTCCGTAGCCCAAAATAAATTCGCCGCGATCGCTAGAGTTGAGATAGTGCGCCTGAGCCGACGTGATCCCCACCCCCGCTTGAACTGCTCGTTCAATCACTTCTGCGTCACTCCAGGGCAAACTGAGCCTGATCATGATGTGAATGCCCGCTTTCTCACCCAGAATGATGACGCGATCGCCGAAATGAGTCTTCAAAGCCTGCACAAGCGTCTGACGAAGCTGATCATAGTGCGATCGCATTTTGCGAATGTGGCTTTCTAAATATCCTCCGGTGATAAATTCGGATAAAACTTGCTGCTCAAGGGAGGGAAGCTGGCGATCGCACAGCCATTTTGCTTGAGTAAACAGTGAGACAAGCGATGGGGGAACGACAAGATAACCGATCCTCAATGCTGGAAACAACACTTTAGAGAATGTGCCGATATAGATTACAGAATGATTTTGATCTAATCCCTGCAATGCTGGAATAGGTCGATCGCCATAGCGATATTCACTGTCGTAGTCATCTTCGAGAATCAACCAATGATGCTTTTGTGCCCAGGTCAGCAATTCCAGGCGACGGGCAAGCGACAGAATTGATCCGGTTGGGAACTGGTGCGAAGGTGTGACATAAACCAGCCGCAACGTTTCTGAATCTGAACTGGCAAGTTTCTCAACCCTCAAGCCCGACTCATCAACCGGAACCGGAAAGAGCGCGGCTCCATGACTGAGAAAAACGCGCCGCGCACTCAAGTAGCCCGGATCTTCAACTGCAATTCCATCTCCTGCATTAATCAGCAGCCGCATCACCAGATCGATCGCCTGCTGTGTGCCGTTCGTGAGGATGATCTGCTGAAGATCACACTGCACCGCCCTTGCCCGTTTCAAATAGCCTGCGATCGCCTGCCGCAGAGATCGATTGCCCTGAAAATCGGTGCTGTAGTCCAGCCAATCGGAATTTGACAAACAGCAGCGAGATAGCAATTTGCGCCAGAGGGCGATCGGAAACTGCCGGGTTGCAGGTTGCCCATAGCTGAAGTTAATCGTTTGTTCTGGCTTTGATCGTGAAATATTTGATTGTGGAATAAAACAGAATTGGTTCAGACGAGTGCCGTAGTGGGATAGCTGAACGGGTTGGGCAGTGGAAACAGGTTCAGTCTCGACCGCAGTAGACTGCATCAAATCATCAGGAAGCTGAGCGCAGACATAGGTTCCAGACCCCACGATCGCCTCCAGGTAGCCCTCGCTGAGCAGGCGATCGTAGCTCTGCGTTACGGTGGTGCGCGAAATCTGGAGTGACCTGGCAAGCGATCGCGTCGAGGGAATCTTTTGGCGAGGCAGCAATCGCCCGGTGAGAATCGATCGTCGCAGTTCTTCATAAAGCTGCTGATGAAGTGGCACAGCATCCGCATCGAGGGTGAGGGCGAAGTCCATGTCGGGTTTTGCTCATGTTTTGCTTATTTTTTGCGCGCTGATCCCCAAAGTGGACTGGTCTAAAAGTAGAAAACTGGCTCTTGTGAAAGTCCGCTTGGATAGGCTCAGAATAACAGGAGTTGAGCGATACCACCAGATGCAGCCATGCTTCCAAATTCGGGCAGCCGTCCCCGCAGAAGATACTTTGATCGCCCACCACTTTGCGACTGGGATTTAAAGAAGGTAATCTGATGCGGTTCGATCTACATGCGAAATAAGTTAACGCGATGAATTTAACAAATATCAAATGAATGCTGAAATGAACACTAAGAAGAATATCAAAATGAATAAAAATTCAAACAATGGAGATCCGCAATCAGACATCCTGGAGATTACAAAGCGCACTCAAATTAAACGATTGCCCCAACGCGGTAACTACGATCGCCCTCTAATTCATCAAATTCTGGACGAGGGATTAATTTGTCACGTTGGGTTTGTGGTTGAGGGGCAACCCTTTGTCATTCCCACGGCTTATGGCAGGGTAGACGATCGCCTCTATCTTCATGGGTCGCCTGCCAGCCGAATGCTGCGAACGTTGAAGCAGGGGGTTGAGGTCTGTGTGACGGTGACGCTGCTGGATGGGTTGGTGGTGGCGCGATCGGCGTTTCACCATTCGATGAATTATCGATCGGTGGTGATTTTTGGACAGGCAACAGTTGTCGAAGATGCCGCAGAAAAAATGGCAGCGTTGAAAGCCTTTACAGAACACATCTTGCCGGGTCGCTGGTCAGAAGTGCGTCCGACTACAAAACAAGAAGTCGCCGGAACGCTGGTGCTCTCGCTGCCGATCAATGAAGCTTCTGCCAAAGTCAGAACGGGTGTGCCGAAAGATGACGAAGCTGACTACCTGTTGCCGATCTGGGCAGGAGAATTGCCGTTGCGTCTGGTGGCTCTGGCTCCTGTTCCCGATCCTGACTTAGCGTCAAACATCAAAGTTTCGCCCTCGGTGCAGCAGTACCGTAGAAGCTTCTCGAAAACAGTGCTATAGATGTAAGAAATGGGGGCGCGCCTGGCAGGCAAAGCCCCGAAATGGCAGGGGTGCGCTAAATTAAACTCTGGTTCAATCGAGCTTGCCCAACCCGAAAGAATGACATGATTACACTGGCACGTCTCCCGCAAAAGGCTGCAGAACTGTCATCCCTGTGTGTTCTGTTGCTCACCGCTACAGCTCCGATCGCTCAAGCGCAGCCCTCCCCTGTTCCTCAAGTGCAGCCGATACAGCCGCCCCCCGCGCAGCCATCACCCACACCTCAAGCTGAAAACACCCTGTACGATCGCGCACAAAACGAGCTGCCCGGAGATCTGTATGTGCTTTACCGAATTGTGGAACGGATTGCAAGGGCAAATGGCTTAGATGGAAGTCCCTGGAGAGTCCAGATTGTGCCCACCTATGACAACGATGCTTTTGCGGCTCAGCCCAATTTGGTTGCAGTACACCGGGGGCTGCTGGATCAGCTTGCGGGAGACTCTTCTGCGATCGCCTGCATTGTAGGACGCGAGATGGGACACAGCGTCAAACAGCATATTGCGCTGGGTGAAGAACAGCGGGCAGCGCAGCAAGCACAACTCGCAGAGCAGTTTAACCAGCGCCTGCAAGCTACCAGCCAGGAAATGGCGAACCGAGCCAACAGTGCTGCAAGGACAAGAGGGGTTGTCGGAACGTTGGGCGGCTTTTTGGGGCTACTTGGTCCGATTGGCGCGATCGGGGGCAGCGTGTTGGGTGGCGTAGGCGGCGCGATTACCCAGGGTGCAGCGGACGATCCTGCTGACGCGATCGAGCAGCAAATGACCGAATACTATGACCAGGTTGCCCAACTGGATGCAAGGCTGACTGCCGCAGCCCAACAGCAGGAAAAAGAAGCCGACGAAGCCGGATATCTCTATGCCACCCAGGCGGGTTTTGAGCCACAAGGCTGCCTCAGAGCGATGGCCGTGTTAGAGCGCATCCCCGGTGCAGAGCCTGATCCTGACCAGCCCGGAATGCCCGATCGCATCACGGCAATGCAGCAGTTGATGAACGAATCTCCAGCCACAACGCTAGTCGCAAACGGCAACGCCAATCTTGCAGCAACCCAGCCGCTTTTCTACGACGACCTGTCGAGAGATGGCACCTCCCTGCGTGTGTCTTCTCGATCGGGCGGGGCGAGCGATATCGATCGGGTACTGGGCAACCAGCAGTCGCCAATTCAATAGCCTTTGGCTCTATTGGGGCAAATTCACCATCTCGCGGATGTTGCCCCGCACACCCCCCACGCCCTGATGAAACTGACGATCCTGCTCGTGAACGCTCATGGGCAGTCCGGATTTGGGTGACATGACGATCGCCCCAGTTCGATCGATCGGGCGGTGAGATACAAACTGGAGGCGATAGCGTTGCAGCAGCATTGCCAGAATGATTTTGATCTCCATCATGGCGAAGCCTGCGCCAATACAAAGCCGAGGACCTGCGCTAAAGGGATTGTATTCGTATGCGTTGGGCGTAATGGTTTCCCAGCGGCTGGGGTTGAAAGCGGTGGGGTTGGGATACAGGTCGGGCATCTGGTGGGTGTGGTAAATGCTGACCAGCACTTCGGTTCCTGCAGGAAGGGTGTAGCCGCCTAGCTCGGTTGGCTTCGAGGTGACGCGACCATTCCACGGCACAGGAGACAGAACTCGCATACTTTCCTTGATCACCCGCTCCAGGAGGGGAAGCTGCAGCAGCTTTTCCAGCGAGGGTGGGTTGCCGTGCAAAACAGCGTCCAGCTCATCCAGCAAATCGCTTATGATTTGCGGGTGCTGCGAGAGCAGGAATAATGTCCAGGTCAGCGCGTTGGCGCTCGTTTCGTGTCCTGCCGCAAACATCACCCCCACATGCCCTAGCAGCTCTGATTCGCTCAGGCGAGATCCGCTTTCTTCATCCCGCACCTGAATCAGCATCGACAGCACATCCGGATCAGTGCTCCCCTTTTGCTGCTTGGCTTTGATCAGGGCACGCATTCCTGCTTCATACTGGGCTGCCAGATTCAAATAGCGGTGCCACGGCAAGCCGGGAATATCGATCGGAAACAATTGCAGCAGCAAATCGCCCTGCAGACGCAGCGCCTCCTGGATCGTCTGCCCCACGCTCATGCCTGCGGTGCCGATGTCTTCGCCAAACAGCGACTTGGTGGCAATGCGGAGCGTGATTTGTCGCGTCCAGGTGGAAATCTCGTAAACCTGACCCGATCGCATCTGCTCCAATTCATCCTGGGTAATGGCGATCATGTCCTCGGCGTAGGTTTCGAGTCGCTGCCGATGAAAGGCGGGCATCATCAGTTTGCGCTGTTGCAGGTGGTGGTCTTCGTTGACGCCAAAGAGTCCGACCAGGAAGTGCTGCAGGGGTTTGGTGCGCTCTGAAGTGCCCTGAAAGCGATAGAGCGGTCCGGTGAGGGGAAATTTGTGATAAACATCGTGCTGCATCGTTACCTGACGCACCATTTCGGGACCATAGGCAAAAACGGTGGCAGGACAGTTTGGCTGAGGAGAATAGAGGCGAGTGCCCCCACCCTGACACAGCGCAACAACGTTGCCATATTCCTGAAAAAGCTGGCGCGTGTAGCCGATCGAATCTTGACCGAATCGCAGCATATTCAGGGCGCGACCAACCAAAGGCAAAGGACGGGGACCGGGAACATTAAAGCTCGAGCGTGCTGCCGCTGCGGATGTGGTGGTCATAGACGTGCCCCCAAAGATTGCTGCCGTTCATTCCCATTATTCATCCCCTTCCGGTCAACGGGTTGAAATCAATAAGTTGAAATCAATAAGTTGAAATCAATGGGTTGAAACTGCCGATTCCTGCTGCGAGGTCGATCGCTGCCAGTGCTTTCTGAAGCAGTTTGACAGCACCTGGCTCAGAATCGAGGGCTGCAGCAGGGCGATCGAGGGTTTGAGCAAATGCAGCACTTCCAGAAAAGTGTGATGCACCGGGGCGCGATCGACGACGAGTTCCATCAGCTGATCCCAATACCAGTTGGTAAACCGGGTTGCAGCATTGATCGGTTTGCCCTGGAAGCTGCGGTAGCGGTAGTCAACGTTGGTGGCTGCTGACCATGCCTCTTGATGCGCTCTGGCAAGCTGTTTTTGCAGAGCTTGGCTTTGCTGGTCGAGGCGATCGATTCCATGACGCTGGAAAAACCGATCGAGGGTCACGGCTTCGAGGGCAGCCACGGTCATCGCTTGTCCATAGGTTGGATTTAGCAGGCAGGCGGCGTGTCCCGCCACAAATAAGCGAGCAGGAAGGTTGCACTGGTCATAATAACGCTGGCGATTTTCGTTGCCGTAATAGGCATAGATCGGCGTCAGGGGGGTGGCTTGCTCGATCGCGTCTGCCAGAAGAGGGGAAGGCAAACTGCGGGCAAAGGCTAGAAACCCTGCTTCATCGGTGGGCGGATAATCGCGATCGCCGCCCACCAAACTCACAATCCATTGGATCTGATGGGGATTGTCGCGATCGCCCTCGATCGGGAAAATTGCGCCGCCGCGAATTAGCTCAGGGGGTGCACAGGGTATAAACACCATTTTCCAATTCACAGCCAGGTCTGGCGGCGGCTGATAGATGCGGGCAACATAGCCAACAGATGCATCAACTTGTGTTTCGGACGGTGCTTCATATCCCAGTGTTTGCAGCCACTCTGGGGTATGGGAAGCTTTGCCGCTTGCATCGACTACTAAATCTGCGTACAAATTCTCATCTAATGTTTCACCTAAATTCTCATTGAATTCAGCGAGAGATTCTTTCTTAGGTTCTTTGTTAAATTCTTGATTCGATTCTCTGGACTGGCGCAGCGAAACGCCCACAATTCTTTGCCGCTCTGGATCGTTGAGCAAGCCCGTCACTTTGACTCCCGTGAGAAACTGCACCTGAGGCAATGCGGTTAACCAGCGGCGAATGCTCCAATCCAGCAAGTCTCGGCTGCAGGTCAGGAGTGCCAGATCGGAATCAGTCCGGACTGCCCATCCGTGAGGCGTGAGAAAGGCAATGTCTTTCATGCTGTCTAGCTCGATCGCACCCCTGGCAACCAGCTCTGATTTGAGTCCCGGAAATAGCGCTTCTAAAATCCGTTGCCCTCGCAGCATCAAACTGTGGGGAAAGCGAGAGTGGGGCACGCCCTTGCGCGGTGCAGGCTCTTCGGGATAAACGTCGCGTTCAATGACGGTGACGCGATCGAAATGGTTTGCCAGAACCCGACTCATCAGCAGTCCCGACATACTGCCGCCAATGACCACCGCATGACTCTTTTTCTGCATGATGGCATCCTCTGAACAATTCAAGCAGCGCGACTGCCTGATAGTTTCTAAGCTTATCTCTGGATCTTAATTGGGATGCGAATCGCGCACCATTCCCCACAAGGGTACGAATCAGTCAGAGGTCGTCCATTTACCGATCGCCTCAGGCAGCCGTTGCCATAATCGCTTCCTGTCCGTGTTTTCTCAGCAGCTCCATCAGCTCATCCCGGTAGTCGTGAAAGACGCTGTGGCGTTTGACGTGATGGGTTCGTTCGGGCAGGGTAACAGCAATTTCTTTTCTCACCGTTCCCGGACGAGCGCCCAGCGCATAAATGCGGTTGGAGAGAAAAACGGCTTCTTCGACATCGTGGGTAATCATGAACACGGTAATATTGGTGCGCTGCCACAGGTCGAGCATAAACTCATGCATGGATTCCTTCGTGTGAATATCCAACGCGCCAAACGGTTCATCCATCAGCAGCACCTTGGGTTCAGATGCCAGGGCACGGGCGATCGCTACCCGCTGTTTCATGCCTCCCGATAGTTCTCTAGGAAGCGATCGGGCAAACGGGGTCAACCCCACCACGTTGAGATAATAGCTGGCTTGTTCGCGCCGCTGTTTTTTGGGCACGCCTTGCAGCTTTAAGCCAAATTCGGTGTTGTCCTGCACGGTCATCCAGGGATATAGCGTGTAGTGCTGAAACACCATGCCGCGATCGGGTCCAGGCGCAGTGACTCGTTTACCGTCGATCAAGACTTCTCCCGATGTGGGCGAATCGAGTCCGGCAATCTGGCGCAGCAGCGTAGATTTACCAGAGCCAGAGGCTCCGACAGCGCAGATAAACTCTCCCTGTTCGATCGTCATGTCGATATCTTTCAACACAACCAGCGTTCCATTTTTTGTTTCAAACTGCTTATTCAGCTTATTAATTTGCAAGTACATAAGTTTGCCCTCTCGTCTGTTGTCTCGTTTATTCTCTGGCGAATGAGTTGTGAGGTTTTGTCTGGAAGTCTTTTCTGGAAGTTCTTTCGGCTTGTTATCTTTTTACCGTCTGCTTCTCTCTTGTTTGAGCTTCCTGTTTCGTTTTCCCGTTTTGATTGCTTGTTCTGTCACCGTTTGTGACTTGCCCATTTGCAGGTGACGCGCAGCAGATATTGGAAAAACAGATCGAACGCTAATCCAATCACACCGATCACAATTAGCCCAACAAAAATTTCATCGGTTCTCAAAAAGCGACCCGCAACGCTGATACGCCGACCTAAGCCCTCGGTTGCCGCAATCAGTTCTGAGACGATCACGAGTTGCCATGCAGCAGCCAGGTTAATTCGGCAAGCATCGAGAATGCCGGGAAGAACGTGCGGCAAAATCACCTGAGTCAGCGCTGCCATGCGATCGCCGCCCAGCATATAAGTCGCTTCGATTAAATCTTTAGGAACAAACTTGACGGTATCCATCACCATCAGCGAATTGAAGAAAAATACGCCAATGAAGATAAGCATGATCTTGGGTGCTTCACCAATGCCTAAATAAAGAATTAATAGCGGAATGAACGCTGGAGCAGGCATATAGCGCATTAACCCAAACAACGGTTCAAGCAATGCCCGAATGCTGGGAAAACTGCCCATGAGGATGCCGACGGGAATGGAAAGGGCAGCAGCCAGGAGAAAGCCAACCCCCACTCGCCACAAGCTAGCAACAGTGTCTTTGAGCAGTTCGCGGGTACTCCACAGCCGCCCAAAAGCTGCGGCAACATCGGCAGGAGAGGGAAGAAATTTGGGGTCGATATTGCCAAAAGCTGTAACCAGCCACCAGAGTAAAAGCGGGAGGGCGATCGAGGTAACGGTCAATGCCACAAAGAGCGGTTTGGGAATATCTTCAGCCAGTCGCCAAAAGACGGTCGGGCGAATCGACTTTGGCTTGATGTAGGACTGAATCGATTGAGGAGCCGAACTTTCGCTCATAGATTTGGATAAATAAAGAGGTTAGGAGTAGAAGATTCAGGGCGTATCACAATCGCTTGTTAGGATATTAGGCTTTGCTCTGGGCATAAGCTTTCACAAAGCGATCGTCAAAGAGCAGTGTGGTATTAGGCTTTTGCTGGGCTAAACCGACTTCGACCAGAAATTGACTCATTTCTTCAGCGGCATACAACAGCGAGGTCATATCGCTTCCAGGCTGGAAGGCTTTCAAGTTTTCTTCTAGCGTGAACAGTTTAGTTCCGTTGGCATACTCTTCGTATTCATCCAGCGAAACCCCCGCCCGCTTTGCCATAGTTTCATATGCCTGATCTTGATTTGCTTTCAGGTAATCCATCGTGGCAAACCAGCTATTGACCAGCGCCTGCACCTGTTCGGGATGGTCGTAGGTAAACTGGCGCGAAACCACAAGATGATCGGAAATCGCGCCCGGAAAATCTTTAGACGTGAAAAGTTCTTTGCTGCCCGGCAGCTTGAGTGCCTGAGTCGTAAAGGGCGCAAACACCGCGCAGGCATCGACCTGACCTGCAACAAACGCCGATGCTGCCTTGCCTGTTTCCAGCGGCACAAACTGAATATCTTCTGGTTTCAGACCTGCTTTTCTCAGTCCTAGCAAGAGCAGGAAATGATCGACCGTGCCTTCTTCTGCGGCAACTTTTTTGCCCTTCAAATCTGCAACGGAATTAATGCCCTGACGCACAATGACTTTGTCATTCCCGGTTGAGTTATCGTTGACCAGGACAACCACCTGATCCGCACCTCCCGAAACGGAGCTCACCGTATCGCCCAAAGTCTGGCTGTTTGCGTCGATTTGCCCCGCCGTCAGCGTGTTAATGGATTCGAGATAGCCATCAAACCATTTCAGATTCACCGCAGCACCCGATGCCTGAAAAATGCCCTGCTCTTGGGCAACCTGCCAGGGAAACCAGCCGGGCCACGCGCTAAACCCTAAATCGATCGTCTCAATGCCCGCCGTCGTAACCTGAGCCGCTTCAGCTTCGTTGGTAGTTTTGATATAAACTGCCGGATTCGTACAGCTTGCGGCAAAAGCTAGCGTCACAACAAAGAGCAGCAGGGGAATCAGCAGAGAACGAATTTTCATGGCACTGAATGCTCAGAGAGGGATTTTAGAGAGGGATTGAAGTGATTGCGAAGAGAGATTGGCGGTTTTCAGGCGGTTTTCAGGTAGTTGATAAAACGTTGTAACGGGTGTACCCTAATTCGGAACTGCTCATCTGTAGCACCCGCTACGCTAAAGCTCGATCGATCGCCCACTTTGGGATTAGGGTGCGGCGAGTTCTGTTAACGATTCTGCCAGCGGTTCCGTCAGCGCTGTAAAACCTGAATGGCGGTGTTGATGATAGTGATCAACAGTCGATCCCACCCAGTCAAACCACCTATCTAAGCCTTCGCCTGTTTTCGTCGAAACTCGAATAATGGTTACGTCAGGATTGATTTGCCGCACATTTGCCTCAATGCGATCCAGATCGACTTCCAGATAGGGCGACAGATCGGTTTTTGTGATCAGCAGGCAATCCGCTTCACGGAACATGATGGGATACTTCAGCGGTTTATCTTCGCCTTCGGTAATGCTCAGCAACGCAACTTTGGCGTGTTCTCCGACTTCAAACTCGGCAGGACAAACCAGATTGCCCACGTTCTCCACCAGCACCAGATCAAAGGAATTGGGGTCATAGTCGTGCTGCAAGCGGTGAATGCCACCCGACACCATGCGCGAGTCCAGATGGCACGATCGTCCCGTGTTGATAGCAATTACGGGTACGCCGTATTGGCGCAGGCGGTCGGCATCCAGTTCAGTGGTCATGTCGCCTTCGATCACGGCAATTTGCAGAGAACTGCTCAGCGTTGCCAGCGTTTTTTCGAGCAAAGCAGTCTTTCCGGCTCCGGGGCTGCTCATCACGTTCAGGCAGGTAATGCCCCACTGGTCAAAATGAGCGCGGTTGTCTTCAGCGCCTTCCTGGTTGGCATGAAGCAGGTTAATTCCTAAAGCAACGTCGTGGATCATGTGCATCGTGAGTGTTCCTCGCATTCGATACGATCGATTTTTAGTTCTCGTCCAGAGCGGATGTCGTCCATGGGCGATCGACAGGTCGGGCAGGCGTATTGCATCCCAATTGCGGGGCGATAGTCCTGCTGGCAGGTGTGGCAAAAGGCTATCAGGGGCGTTTCCTGAATCTCCAGGGTTGCCCCTGCGAGAAATGTACTGCGGGTCTGCGTTTCAAAAGCAAACTGAAGCCCAACGGGTTCAACACAGGTAAACTGACCGACGATTAAATGAACTTTGTTGATTCTGGGGCGTTCTGGCTGCGATTCCCACCAGTCTCGAAGGGTGATAATCAACGCCTTGGTCATGTCTGTTTCGTGCATCGTTCTTTATACACTGGTTTTGTGTCTCTTTTTATCTCTTCTATGTTTCTTTTATGTCTTCTCCTATGCTTCTTTTGCGTTTTCTTTCGCGTCTCTTTTGATGTTTATGTCCAGGCTTCGTCAACATTCATATTGGCTTCGGCGTGAATGTAAGTCGGTTTTTCTTTGCGCGGTAGCTGACCAGACAGCACCAGATGCGCCATCGTGTCGCAAATCACGCGAGTTGCCATAAGTGCTGTCATATCGCTGATGTCGTAGGGCGGAGAAACTTCCACCACCTCGATGCCACAAACAGGGGCACGCTGCACAATCTTGCCGAGCAACGCCAGCGCCTCACGGGGCAACAATCCGCCAGGTTCGGGCCAGCCTGTTCCGGGGACAAATCCGGCGTCAATGCAGTCAATATCGAAGCTAATCCAGACGCAGTCGGTTCCATCCAAAGCGCGTTCCAGCGCAAAGTCGGCGGCGGCATCAATGCCTCGTTCCACAATATCGGTGACGGTGAGGATATTGGTTGCCCGTTCGCGACACACCTTCACTCCCTGACGCGGAACCTGCCATCCCCCAATGCCGAGCTGCACCAGATTCTTTGCAGGGGCGTTTGCCATATTCGTGGCATGAAACCAGGGACAGGTATGCATCCGTTCATCCAGGTCGGTTTCCTGCGTGTCTACGTGGCGATCGAAGTGAATGATGCCCACTTTTTTATCGCCTAAGTGGCGACACACCCCGCGCACCGTGGGAAAGCCGATCGAATGATCGCCGCCCAGCAAAATTGGAAATGCGCCCGATGCAAAAACGTGAGCAACACCCTTAGAAATCTGATCAAAAGATTTTTCGTTGTTTGCTGGAATGGTGAAAATATCCCCCACGTCGCAAAGCGTAATCTGTTCGCGCAGGTCTACGCCGAGTTCAAAGTTATAGGGCGTGTAAAGTGCAGAAATCCGCCGAATTCCCTGCGGGCCAAATCGTGTGCCGGGGCGATAAGTGGTTCCAGAATCGTGAGGAATGCCGACGATCGCCACGTCATATTCGCCTACCTTTCGCACATCTTCCAGATAGGGTGCTTTGAGAAAGGTATTAATTCCGGCATAGTGAGGCAGTTCGCCGCGAGAAAAGGTGGGAATGGAGCGATCGCGAATGCTGTCAGCAGCTTCTAGACCGTACTCCAGCCCTTGAGACACTTCTTGCTGCCAGCCTGTTAGCGGCAACTGCATTTCTTTTTCCAAAGCACGATTTGCTTCAGATGACCCGCCAGGATTTTGAAACAAAGGATTATCAGTCATACTGCCCTGTTACTTAACGACCCAATGCACACACATTGCACGCACATTTAAATGGCAGAAGCCCAGAAGAGGGAAAGCATTGCGACTCGCTTTCTCAACTCTCCCGGGCTTTTGTCCCGCCGTGTAGCTGCCAGTTAAAACTTTCAACAGCCAGCTTCTCTTGGACCAGACACAAAACAGCCTTGAAAAAACGCTATTTCACCGGAACCCTAGAAGCTTTCCATGCTATTCATTTACTGGTAAAAGAGATAACAGGCTGAACAGAATAAAGTAGTATCAACAGCTACAAATCTGTTTGTTTATCAGCAATTTGTCAGCAATCTGCCAGAGTTTTGTAGAATGCAAACTAAAGTTGAGAATTGTACAGAAATATAAAATCAATCAACCTAAAACATCCCAGGAAATATCCCAGCATTCCTGCTCATTCAGCTAATTCTTCGCACTCTATCTTTTGCAAATACTTCTTTACGAAAAGAGTGTACAGTAAACGACAAGCCAATATCATTAATATCAAATAGACATTAATACAGTAGACACGAACACAATAGATACTAATAAACGAATAGCAGGTCATCCCAACTTCCTGTGAAGCGGCATGGATGCAGGGTGTGTTAGCGCAGCGTAACGCATCCTACAACTCTATGCAGCTTCAAATTAATTTGGTATCAATCGATCGACACTGAAGATCGACACTGAAGATCGACACTGAAGATCACTCTGTAAGCCGATACTTGATGCCTCCCTGCTCGAAACCTGGACTCAGACGGTCACAGGCTTAGCCTTCTACGGTGTATCAGTCACCCAAGCCAGGGCACGCCACGGCATTCTCACCCACCGGACGGCAATCGCCCTAAAATGTACCGCTCAATACTAAAATTAGCACACAAAAATTGTATACAATTCTTGTATGTGAAGTTCGCATACAGAACAAGAACCTGTTTGAAATTAGCTCCTTCTCATAAACACACAAATCCTGCCAATGGCTCTACCTCAATACGCGCTCAAGGCTCAACACATTCTCATGAAATGCCCAAACTGTGGATCAGAGCAGTTTCAAAAGAACGGGCATCGGCGCGGAAGGCAAAACTATCGATGTAAAAATTGTGGTCGCCAGTATGTGGAAGCTTATGTTGCCAGAGGATATTCTGATGATACAAAGCAAATTTGTATCAGAATGCATCGCATTGGCTTAGGGTTACGTGAGATTGAACGACTCACAGGTGTAAGTCGCAGCACAATTTATAACTGGGTTAAACAGTTAGAGTTGCCAGAGCGAATTGACAGTGAATTGTCGAGCGAACTGTCGAGCGAACTGTCGAGCGAACTGTCGAGCGAATTGTTCGAAGACTTAGAAGACTCAGACTCAGGAGAATGAGGGAACTCTTGCCCTGAGTCGATCGACGAGACTTACTTTTTGATCCAGGGATGCCTGGGCGTTGAGCGCTGCTTCAATTCCATCTAAATGGCGCTTTGCACTTGTAACCGCCGCCTCCACATCTCCCGCTTCGATGTAATTCAAAATCTCGCTATGTTCATCTTTTGTGCAGAGCGGCATTCTGCGAACGTCGTAAAAATAAGCGAGAGCCGTTTGCGGAATAATTTCTTTGAGAAATCGACCGAGAAATTTGTTTGGGCACAGCTCGGCTAACTGAATATGAAATTGCGCTGACAAGCGGGTGAGCAATGGAAAATCCTGTTCATCACAGGCTTTTCGTTCTGCTGCGATCCATGCCCGCAGCTCTGCAATTTGTGCTGAGGTAATTGCGGCAGTGACTTCTCGAATCACTTCTGATTCCACTAATCGCCATGCGTCGTAAATTTGCTTTGCTTCCTCTAAGCTAAGGCGAGCCACAAATGCACCGCGATTGGGTTCTAGTTTTACCAGATAATCCCCTGCTAATCGCTGGAGAACTTGCCGAATAATAGTGCGACTGACTCCATAATGCCCTGCCAGCGTTGCTTCGCCGAGTTTTGTGTCGGGCAAAAGGTGGCGTTCACAAATTGCGTTATGAAGGTCGTTATAAATCACGTCTTCGGTGGGTTTCGTTTTTGCTGGAGAGCCAGAACGCTGAGGAGCAGCAGACATTGGTTGTGAGTCCTCTAAACTGAATCGGGTACTCGAAAACAGGGGTTTGGAAGTCCCCCTCGCTCTTTTAGAGCGACAGATGACAGATAGGGGATCCCGAGGGCGATGCAGGAGTTAGATTTGCACCCTTCATCTTCCCATTCAGCAACGTCTAAAGATCAAGCCAGAAGAATCAAACATCGCTTAAATCGTACCTTTAAGCAACACTGTACACAATAATTGTATACGATCGCCAAAGCCTGTTTAATGATTTGATTAAATCTCTTGTAAACCGATTCCGGCATCGTTTTCTTAACCGTTTCCTGAAATGCGCCGATCGTCTTTGTTCATTTGGCTCAGTTCATTTGGCTCAGCTCATTTGGCTCAGTTCATTTGGCTCAGTTCATTTGGCTCAGCTCATTTGGCTCAGCTCGATCGATCGGACAAGGAGAACCGCTGTGTATCGCTTGCTGCATGTGCTTTAGTTCTCGAATCACCCGGTTTCTGCTGGCAGCCAAATGTTCTCGCACTGCTTCTACTCCGGCTTCTACATTGCGTTGAACCAGAGCTTCATAAATTTTGTGGTGTTCTACTCTAGTTTCTAAGACATTGGGATTATGTTTTGTAGTTTGCGTGCGAAGCATCAACATTTTGTCAAAAATTTGATCTAGAAAAATAACTAACCAGGTGTTTTTAGAACTTTTAGCCAGCAGCCGATGAAATTGATAGTCCAGGTCGAGCAGACGGTGGTAAATCATCTTAAACTGCTGCTCCGCTGAGCGGCTAACTTCAGATCCTGATAGCTGATAAACACTTTCAATTAATTTCTCGGTCTGATGCATGGTATCTCTCAGTTCGTCTAAATCCTCATGAGTTGCATTCAAGCAAGCCTCTCGAATTGCCAATTCTTCTAGCACCATGCGGCAGTGATAAAGCTGTGTTGCAGCAGGAACAGAAATGCTGGCAACACGCACAGTACCACAATCATCTGTAACCACGAGATTATCATGCTGGAGCAGTCGTAGAGCTTCGCGAACGGGCGTTCTACTAATTTGAAATCGTTCGGCAAGCTGTGTTTCAACTAGCCGTTCTCCCGAAGACAATTCTCCCAGCAAAATTGCGTTTTTTAACTGCTGGTAAGTTCGCTTCAGGATCGATTGACTCTGGCGAAGGCGACGTTTAGATAACGGCAAGCAGCACTCCTTAACTTTGATGCAGCTTCAATTCTCGAAGAATAGGGTTGAACAAGCACTCATACAAACGCTCAAACATTCAAACAAATCAACAAAGAGGAAAAAACTGGTTAAAACTGGCTCCGTGTTTCTGGCTAGAAATGTTATGCGGCGGCTTTACTGCTGATCTTAAGAAGTTTTCCCTTGGTGTAAACACAACCCAAACGAGTGCAACCTCAAACCACAAGCCGCATTTCAGTATGTTATTCGAGGAGCGAAGTACAAGAATGATCAGGGGTTGTGTTGAGCCGAATAGAAATGAGAAAGCTGTTTCAGACGAGAAGTGTTGAGGGAGAAGCTTTTCTGGTAAGCCTGCGCATTAAAGAGGACCTTTAGATTGGTGCTTTAGATTGGTGCTTTAGATGAGTGTCAATGACCCCAGTTTGCTAACTCAACTATATACTAAACTGGCAACTGCAATAATCGTAAAGCAATATAAACAGCACTTCTGAAATCTTTACAAAAGCAGGTGCTCATGGAGCAAGCTAGCAGCTTCTAATCTCTGGATGAAGGATAGATAGCGTTAATTCCTGATCGTTTCTTTGTTATTCTCGATCGCTCTATTAAAAAAGAGCTGCAAAATCATCCCGTGATTAGACAAAGCTGCGATCGTCTCTTCATGGACTGTCTACAAACCACTAGAAAATGTGAGAAAAAATACAAAACAATTTCGATCGTCACGGTTAATTGGGTTCAATCACTGATCAATTTTGTTTGCATTACAAGCTTTAGATTCGTGAGATGACTTCTGGTGAGAGTCGTCGAGAGGTGAAGTCTGCTGACCTGCGCATTAACTATTCTGTTTGATTGAGTCTGTTTGATTGAATCAGCTATAGCGATGGGATAAATGTCTCAAGTTTTGGCTCAAGCTTTGGCACTTTTCGATCGCGTAAATGATTCAATTACGCAACTTCAAAATCTTCAAAATGATGGGTCAAACGAGATCAAAAGGGTAACAACGAGGGGAATAACGTATGAAGTCAGTTGAGCAAGTTCGATCGGCTGTTGCTTCTGCTCAAATATCAGAAAGCGGTTTGGGAAATAGTCTTGTGCTTGAGCAGATTGTGCATCGCTTTGGCGAGATGATCGCCCTCAAGGATATTAATTTGAACATTCAGCCCGGTGAATTTGTTTCACTGCTAGGACCAAGCGGCTGCGGCAAAACAACGCTGCTGCGAATTATTTCTGGTTTTCTAAAACCCAGCTCAGGCAAGATTTTGCTGGACGGGCGATCGGTCGAAGACCTCTCAGCCAGTCAGCGCGGCGTTGGGATTGTGTTCCAGAACTATGCGCTGTTTCCGCACATGACAGTTTGGGACAATATCGCCTATGGCTTAAGAGCGAAACGAATGCCGAATGCCAGAGTCAACGGCAAGGTTGGAGAAATGCTGGAGCTGGTGCAGCTTGGACATCTGGCGAAACGCTATCCCAGTGAGCTGTCCGGCGGACAACAGCAGCGGGTGGCGATCGCGCGTGCTCTGGCAGTGGAACCCAAGCTGATGCTGCTCGATGAACCCTTCAGCGCTCTGGATAAAAACCTGCGACTGGACATGCAAATTGAAATCCGACGATTGCTGAGCAAGCAGGGGGTGACTGCAATTCTGGTGACGCACGACCAGGAAGAAGCAATGAGTATGTCCGATCGCATTGCCGTGATGTCGCAGGGCGAAATTCACCAGTTTGATACGCCCAGCCAGATTTACGATCAGCCTGCCACTCTGTTTGTCAGCGGCTTTGTCGGAACCTGTAACCTGCTGCCCGCCAAGCTCATGGCACGAGAAACAGCAGACTACCTTGTGCAAGTGCCCGGAGGTGGACGACTGCGGGTGGCAAGTCAGACCCCGATTCAGTCTGATGGCAATTTGCTGCTGGCAGTCCGCCCCGAAAATCTGCGAATTCAGGATCAGCCGAGTGCCCACAGCCTGGCTAGCACCGTGGAAATGTGTCTGCCGCTGGGGGCTGTGACTGCCTACGAGGTGCAAATCTCACCCGACACAAAAGTGAAGGTGACGCAGCCCCGAATTCCGGGAACTCGTCCGCTGGAGAAGGGGCAGCAGATTTACCTGGAACTCGCTTCTCCCCATGCCTGCTCGCTGTTTCCGTCTGCAGGTTAACCTTCACACTGCTTTTGTCTCTTTTGTCTATGTTCCCTTGTCTATAATTTCTCAGGAGATCTCTAGAAACATGGATTATCGTCTGAAACGCCGGACTTTTTTGGGCGCAAGTTTTGGAGCAGGGTTGACGATCGCTGGCTTAAATTCCTGTGCGAACCAGACCCAGGCAGGAGGGGGTGGAGCAGGTTCAGACGATCGCCTAGTCGCAGCAACTTATCAGGGAACCTGGGAGGATGCTCACCGCAAAATTTTGGTTCCTGCCTTTCAGAAAGCGACGGGGGCAGATGTGAATTTAGTGCCCATGTTCGCCGTTGACCAGGTGGCGCGATTGCAGGCTGCAGGCGCCAGTAATCCACCGTTTGATGTCGCAATTCTTGATCCAGGTCCGCTGATTACGGCTCCGAAAGATGAGATTTTGCAGCCTTTCCCAACGCAGTTGAGCAAAAACTTCAAAGACGTGCTGCCGCGCTATCAGAAATCTGGCGATGGCGATTGGGGGCCTGTGATTGGGCTACAGTTTGTCGGGATTGCCTACAACCCGAAGAAGATTACCACCCCTCCGACCTCCTGGGCAGACCTCTGGAAGCCAGAGTACAAAGGTCGCGTTGGAATTACCAATATGAGCAGCACGCTGGGCACAGGCTGGATGGTGGAAATCGCCAAGATGAACGGCGGCAGCGAAACAGACCTGGAGCCTGCATTCAAGGCGGTTAAAGAACTCCTGCCAAACGTGGGGGCGATTGCCCCAAACCTGGGGGCACTGGGTACGCTCTTCCAGCAGGGCGAGATTGATATTGCGCCGCACAACCTTAGCAGTATTGCTCTCCTGCAAAGCAAAGGCGTGGATGTGGACTGGGTGATTCCGAGAGAGGGCAGCTATGCCTTTGGGGCTTCGATGCATGTGGTAAAAAATCCGGTTTCGAGTGCAGATCTGGCAGCTGCTTATATCGATGCTGCGCTCAGTACTGAAGTACAAACGGCAATGGCAAGTGAACCTTATTTCATTGCGCCCGTGAATAAAAATGCACCATTAACTGGAATCCTGGCGGAGAAGGTGGCTAAAACGTTTGATGATTACGAAAAGTATATCTATCAGGATTGGACGGCAATTAGTCAGCGGCGATCGGAGTGGATCGAGCGATTCAACAAAGAGGTAACGGTTTGATTCTTTGATAGTCACAGTTCAATCCTTAACAAAAGCTGCTATGTCTAATCGTGAAATCCTTCATATGTCCCGTCGGGCAATGCTAGGAGCCAGTTTGTTTGCTGGAACGAGTTTAGCGCTCAAAGCCTGCGGCGCTGCTCCAAGTTCAACGGCTGATGATGCTAGTACAGCAGCGATCGGCGGTAGCTTGATTGCGACTTGCTTTGCCGGAAGTTGGGAGCAGTTTTATCGGCAGGTTTTAGTTCCTGCTTTTGTACGAGACACGGGAGGCGAAGCCAGGATTACCCCAATGGTGTCCTTAGAGCAAGTTGCACAGCTTACTGCCAGTTCACAAAATCCCCCTTTTGATCTGGCATTGCTGGATGAAGGTCCGTTTAATGCCGCGCCTAAGGATCAGCTATTTGAGAAGTTACCCGTTGATTTAGTCAGCAACTATGCCGCCGTGCTGCCCGAACTCAAGAATGCTGAGGGCTGGGGGCCAACGACAGGCGTGCAGGTGATGGGAATTGCCTACAATCCAAAGCTTGTGTCTACGCCGCCGACTTCCTGGAAAGACCTGTGGAACGCTCAATATCGAGGTCGTGTATCGATGCAGGGCATGAAAACGACTCAGGGAACCTCCTTTATGGTGCAGGTTGCCAAGATGAATGGCGGCGGGGAAACAAACATTGAACCTGCCTTCCAAGCACTTCAGGAACTCAAGCCTAATTTTGCCGGAATCGCCTCGAATGCAGGTGCATTAGCAACCTTATTTCAGCAGGAAGAAGTTGTGATTGCCCCTCATGATTTGAACAATGTCGTTGCACTGAAACAGAAAGGAGCAGAGATTGACTGGGTGATGCCGCAAGAAGGAGGAATTGCCCTTCGACCAGCACAGCAAATTGTGAAGAATACAGAGGTTGATTTGAAATTAGCGGCTGCCTTCATCAATGCCGCATTAAGCCAGGAAGTGCAGCAAGCAATGGCTTCTGAGCCTTATTACTTTGTTCCATCGAATGGAAATGTGCCGCTTTCTGGTCTGCTGGAAGAGAAGTTGGGAAGCAACAGTTCAGCAAAAGTTTTGGAGAAGCTGGTGCTACTGAATTGGAATGAAATCAACAAAGATCGGACGAACTGGATCGAACGATTTGATCGAGAAGTGCAAGTGTAATTGCATTGCAAGCCCTATCAAACTATTACGGAAAACATGATGTCCAATTCGTTTCTTGCAAAAATGTCTCGTCGATCGCTTCTGGGTGCTGCCGCATTTACCGGAGCAGGAATTTTGCTTAAAAGCTGCACCAACTCAGCCAGCACCACCAGCACTTCAGCCAGCCAGCCCACCACAGGTGGCAAACTCATCGCTACAACGCTGCCCGGCTCGTGGGAGCAGTTTAACCGCACGGTGGTTGTGCCCAAGTTCAACGCTGCTGCGGGTGCGGAAACTTCTCTCGTGCCGCTGGTGTCTGCCGATCAAATTGCGAAGCTGAAAGCCTCTCCCAGCAGCCCACCTTTTGATGTTGTGTCGATGGACTATGGCGTGTTTGACGGCGCACCCAAAGAGGAGCTGTTTCAAAAGCTGCCGATCGACAAACTCAAGAACTATAGTGACCTAGCCGATCGCTTTCAGACTCCAGACACCTGGGGACCGCTAATCGGGATTCAGGCAGTGGGCATTGCTTACAATCCCAAGGTGGTTACAACGCCGCCAACGTCCTGGGCAGACCTGTGGGACTCCAAATACAAAGGTCGGGTGGCGCTGATGGCAATGAAGAACAATCACACGATCGGCTTTATGCAAAAAATCGCCAAGATGAACGGCGGCAGCACTGAAAATCTTGATCCGGCATTTGCTCAAATCGAAAAGCTAGCTCCCAATCTGGCAGGGGTGGTGGCGAACGCTGGAGCGTTGATTACGCTCTTTCAGCAGGGCGAAGTAGATATTGCACCGCATGATTTGAACAGCGTCAAACTGCTTCAGTCGAAGGGGGTGGATATTGATTGGGTGATGCCGCAAGAAGGCGGTTTTGCCCTGACTCCAACCATGAGCATTGTCAAGAATCCGGCTGCCAGTGTGGACTTAGCTGCTGCCTATATCGACACGGCAATCAGCACTGATGTGCAAACCCAGATGACCGAAACAAGCTACGTTCTGCCCACCAACAAAAATGTGTCAATCCCAACTGAAATTGCTCAAAAATTGGGCAACAACCTGGATGAAATTCTTGCCAAGCTAGAGTTTCTTGATTGGGCAACGATTAATAAGAATCGAACCGAGTGGGTTGGAAAATTTGACCAGATTGTGCAGGTATAAATCTTCAATCTTTCACTGCGCTGCCTGGATCGATCGCTTTCACATCGATCGCTTTCACATCGATCGCTTTGACAAGGAGGTCAAACTTTAGATGAATGTTGCCAAGTTATTCAAACCGCGTGAAGGGCAGCTTGCTTTACCGCTGGCACTCTTTCTGCATTTGTTTTATGTGGTGCCGCTTGCCGTTTTGCTGGCTTCTAGCTTTCAGCAGGCGGCGGGTGTACCGGGCTTCACTTTAGGGCAATACGGCGAATTTTTCCAGGATTCAGTCAATGTCAAGGTCTTGCGGGATACGGTTTTTCTGGGAATTCAGGTGACGATCGCCTGTTTGATTTTGGGCTATCCCGTGGCTTATGTGTTCGCCAACGCTCCGGCAGCCTGGAAAGGCATTTTGACGTTTTTGATTTTGCTGCCGCTGTTGACCAGTGCCGTCGTGCGGACGTTTGGCTGGGTGGTGATTTTGGGCAAACAGGGATTGGTGAATACGTTTCTGCAAAATTTGGGACTGATTGGTGAACCCATTAAATTACTGTTTACGCATCATGGAGTGGCGATCGCCATGACCCAAATTCAGTTGCCGTTAATGATTCTGCCGATCGTTGCGTCCCTCTCTCAGGTTGATTCGCGGCTTTCGGCTGCTTCTGAAAGTTTGGGGGGCGGAGCCTGGCGGACTTTCTGGAAAATTATCTTTCCGCTCACGCTGCCGGGTGTGATTTCTGGCTGTTTGCTGGTGTTTGCGATTACGGTCAGTTCGTTTGTCACGCCTTCGATTATTGGTGGCGGTCAGGTGATGTATATGCCGACGCTGATTTATCAGCAGGCGGTTGTCTTGCTGAATGGCCCGTTTGCGGCGGCTGTGTCTGCCATTTTGCTAGCAGTTGTCTTGCTAGTTGTGGTTGGACTCAGTGCGCTCGGTCAAAGGAGCCGTGCTTATATTCGTTAAGTCGATCGTTTTTTGCAGGACTGCTCTTGCTGCTTTCAAGAAACCGTATTAGGAGTTAACGATGTCTATTGCTGGGTCAAATCTTGCATCAGCGCGATCGTCTTCTCGATCGGCAACTCAATTCGATCGGCTTTCTTTTAATTGGGTTATTGGAGGAATTGCAGCTTTTAGTTTATTGCTGCTGACTCTTCCGACTTTGATTGTCTTGATTGCTTCATTTAGCTCTGCCCAAACGCTGCGATTTCCGCCGCCTGGGTTTTCGCTGCAGTGGTACTCAGCGTTATTCAGCTATCCAGAACTCTGGACGGCTGCGGTTACCAGTTTTCAGGTTGCGCTCTGGGCGACGGTGCTTTGTGTGGTGCTGGGCGTTTGTGCGTCGCTGGCAATGGCGGGAAGTCGTGCCCGTTGGGTTGCGGCAATGGATGCGCTGGTGATGTCGCCGCTGGCGTTACCGGGCATTGCAGTGGGTCTGGGAATGCTGACGTTTTTTAGCATGATTGGCTGGCGACTTTCGATTCTCACGCTCGTGATCAGCCATGTGGTCATTTGTATTCCCTATGTCGTTCGCACAACGCTGGCAAGTTTAACTCAGTTAGGGAGTTCACTGCGCGAGGCGTCAACGGTTTTGGGGGCAGGTTCCATTTACACTTTTTTTCACGTTACGTTACCGCTGATTAAACAGGGTGTCATCACAGGTGCTTTCATGGCGTTCCTCAGTTCGTTCGACAATATTACCGTTTCGCTGTTTCTGTCTGATTCCAGAACTGAGGTACTGCCGATTCGGATGTGGTCAATGATTGAGAATGATCTGGATGTGCGGGCGGCTGCAATTTCGGGGTTGCTCATCTTATCTACGGCATTGCTGATGATATTCATGGAGCGAGTTTCTGGATTGTCTAAATTCCTGGTTAAGTCTTAACAATCATGGCTGGAATTTCGCTTCATGCGGTAGATGTGACTCGTGGCTTGCCTGCGATCGGTATGAAGGTTGAAATTTTTCAGCTTGGTGTGCCGGAGCCGATCGCCGCAGGTCTTTTATCCAATAAAGGTACGCTCGATCACCCGATCGCTGAGAAAGAAGTTGAGCCTGGAATTTACGAAGTGATCTTTTACATTGGCGCGTTCTATCGTCAGCTTGGCAACTCGTTACCCAATCATCCTTTCCTGGATGTGGTTCCGTTTCGCTTCGGCATTCACGATGTGCAGCAGCACTATCATCTGCCGCTTAAGTTTTCCCCCTGGGGATTCTCGCTGTTTCGGGGCGGTTAAATTCAGAGGGCTGCGATGTCGAAACGAGTCTTGCTGGGGATGCTGACCCCGTCTTCAAATACAGTTCTGGAGCCTGTCACCAGTGCCATTGTTGCTGAGTTGTCGAATGTCTCGGCTCATTTCGGACGATTTCGCGTCACCGAGATCTCGCTGCGCGAACGGGCTTTAGCGCAGTTTGACAACGCGCCCTTGCTGGAGGCAGCTCAACTCCTGGCAGATGCCCATGTGGATGTCATCGCCTGGAATGGAACTTCGGCAGGCTGGTTGGGCTTTGAGGCAGATGTGCAGCTCTGTCAGGCAATTACGGCTGCGACAGGCATCCCGGCAACAACGTCTGTGCTGGCACTTGCCGAGATCTTGCGCGATCGCCAAATCACTCAGATTGGACTTGTGACCCCATATCTGAATGAAGTTCAGGAGCGCATCATCACCAACTTTGCGATCGAAGGGTTTCACTGCGTTGCTGAACAGCATCTCGATTTATCCGTTAATTTTGACTTCTCAGAAGTGACGGAAAAGCAGATGACTGCGTTGATTTACAAAGTCGCGGCTGAACGACCCCAGGCAATCGTCACTTTCTGCACGAATCTGCGGGCAGCTCCGCTGGTCGATAAGCTCGAGCAGGCAGTGGGCATTCCAATTTATGACACGATCGCGGTGGTGGTCTGGAAATCTCTTAAAATTGCAGGCGTCGATCCGGCGGACGTAAAAGGCTGGGGGCGTCTATTTACTGAGCCATGAGCGCAATCTATCAACTGTCTGCGACCCAGCTTGCCCAGGCTATTCACAGCCGTCAAATTCGTGCGTTGGAGGCGATCGCAGCCTGTTTTGAGCAAATCGATCGCCATAAC
>Ga0224723_1000409_pt1 | contig 29561 bp, 29 predicted proteins | sample Balambano_FR2_Me_FD_161647 | JGI IMG/M metagenome (GOLD analysis project Ga0224723, IMG submission 161647) | Freshwater sediment microbial communities from Lake Towuti, South Sulawesi, Indonesia - Balambano_FR2_MetaG | ecosystem: Environmental > Aquatic > Freshwater > Lake > Sediment | place... | reverse complement strand
GATCATCCCTCAGTTCTCTGGTTACGCCACGGGCATCGATAGGTTGAACAGGCTGAACCTGATGCACCACTCACTGTGCAAATCGTCTGTATATCTAGCCTCCTTTTTAGATGCGCTTACCCTGCTATCATTTGTTAGTTTATCTGGAAACGGATGAGTTGTCGGAGACGATGAAATCGCTTTCCCTCTCCTATACAAAAGCGATCAACAAACGCTTTAATCGAGTTGGTTCCCTATTTCAAGGGCGATTTCAGCGAATTTTAATCACTCAGACAGAATACTTGATTACTTTGACCCGCTACATTCATCTAAATCCGGTAAAAGCTAACCTTGTAGAGCAGCCTGAAGATTGGGAGTTTTCGAGTTATTTGGAATATGCTGAATTGCGGAAAGGGAGTTTGCCAAAGCTGGAATTGGTGAAGGAGCAAATTCAGGGCGATCGCGCTTACCAGTTGTTTTTGAAGGATCATCGTTTGCCCTATAGCCCAACCCTAAAGCGGTTGATGCTGGATGAGTGAACCGCTTGCAAGGATTAGATCTGCGCTTCTTTAAGAAGTCGCAGATCTTGCCTCAAAATAGAACAAGTATCCGAAGATGAATAGCTTTTCTTTGGTGTATTGGGCAATAATTAGTCGGTCGAGAAGACTATATAGCTCAGAGATGATTCTGTCACCCAAATTGAACTTGTGATCTCTAGGTAAGCGGTTTAGAATGGGAACGTACCACCTGATTAAATCATAGGTTTTCTGAATAATGGGCAACTCGTTCATATAAATTTGAAAGCCTTAAAATCTCAAAAAAATTTGATCGCGCTTCGCGCGGAAGAAGAGTATTATAATAAAGTAAGCTCGAAGAGGGAAAAAAAGAAAGAGAGTAAAGTTTAAGAAGTCCTCGGAACACTACAAACCACTCGAAAACCGATGAAGTTGCCGCGGGTGTCGCGCGGATACCCGTAGCGATAAGCAGAGCGGCAGTTCCTCGGATAGTTGAGCCACGAACCGCCGCGCAGGAGGCGGTATTCTGTTTCATCGGATTTTGGAGACACCCCGGTTGTTTCTTGTGTCCAGGCGATCGCCCCATTCTGCTTGATTAAGTCTGGCTTATTCGCATAGCTGCCACACCACTGGTCAGCGCACCATTCCCACACATTGCCGTTCATATCACAAAGCCCAAAGGCGTTGGCAGGAAAGTTACCCACATCTGTAGTTTGTCCCCGATATTCACCTTTGGGTGCGTTGCCGTAGGTGTAGCTGCCATCAAAATTTACTAAATCTGGCGTGATGGTTTCACCAAAATAAAAGGGTGTGGCCGTTCCAGCGCGACAGGCATATTCCCATTCGGCTTCGGTGGGGAGGCGATAAGTTTTTCCAGTTCTGCGGGAGAGACGGGTGCAAAGCTCTACTGTCTCATCCCATGACACACATTCAACCGGGTGTTTATCGCCTTCAAAGCGCGACGGATCAGGATTGAGATTAAGCTTGACTTTAGGTAACTTAGCAACCTGGTTCCACTGTTCTTGAGTGACTGCAAACTTGCCCATCCAAAATTCTGGCACTTTGACACGATGCTGCGGTCTTTCATCATCACCCGAAGATTCTTCTCCAGTCGCGGCTCCCATCATGAACTCACCTGCTGGAATTTTGACCATCTCCAGGGTCACGCTGTTGCCCAAGTTCTCTACAAAGTATTCAGCGTGTCCTTTGCCACGATTAATTTCAACGGTATTTTTGCTGCCTAGCCATCCCTGTTTTTGAGCAATCGTGAGCTTGGCAGTTGTAAATTCAAATGTTTGACTTGAAATAGTCTCAGCAGGTTTAGGCGCTACGGACTGAGTGGGGTTGGGAGAAGAGTTGGGTTGGTTGCGTTGGGCTGCTTGTTCTGCCTGTTGTCGGGCTATTGCCTGTTGTTGCTCATACTCGGTTTGCTTCGCGGCAAGAATGGGAGCGGCGATCGCTTCAACATCTTCATCCTTCAGTTCCAGTTGATGCCGAAACGTCTTCAAGTTTTCTAAAGCTGCCGGATGCAGCGGATATTCTGCTTCAACCGCTTTGAAAAATTCCTGGCGATAACGCTCTAACTTTGTTGCATACTCTTGCTGCTGTCGCTGTCGCTGGCGTTCTAGCTCCTGTAACCTTGCAGCTTCAGCTAGCCGTTGTTTTTTTGCCTGCTCGTCTAACTCAGCCTGATCAAGAATTGGTTTAGAGATTTGAGCAACATCTTCAGGCTTTAACCCCAAATCTCGCTGTCGCCTTTCTAAAGCTCTTTCAGTTTCCTGATTAAAAGGATAGTCGCCCCTCTGAATTGAGCGAATAAGCGTTTGTTTATACTTCTCTAGATTTGCTTCGTATCGTTCATATGGCTCACGGGCTTGAGATTGAATTGCTTTTGCCTCTTCAATTGTTAAACCCAGTTCTTCTGCAAGCTCGTCTAATGTATCTTGCTCTATCCATGAAATTTTGCCCTTTCCGTCTTGCAGAAATTCTTCAACTTTCTGCTGATACTGCGCTCGGTTCGCCTTTTTCTGTTCAGCTTGTTGCTGACGTTTCTCAAATAATTCTTGAGCAACTTTACGAATCCCTGTTGCTACGTCCAGAAAAGCTTCGTTTTGATTTGTCCAGGTGGTAATCGCTTTTGCATTTTTCGGAAAAGCCTGAAATTTGCCAAACGGCAACCACGACCAATCACAAGGCTCTAAGACAACCGGAACAAAGATAGCTTTTTCAGCCTCATGTCGCCTGATTGCTTGCTCTAACTCAGTACTGAAGCAATAGTCTGAGTTAACAAAATCAGGACTGACTAATAGCAGGATAATGTCAGCTTCGTTCAAATTTGCATCAATTTGATTTGCCCATTCCATCCCCGCTCGAATTTCACGGTCGTGCCATATTTTAATTACCTTTTGTCTTTTCAGCGGAGCTAGGTGTTTATCTAGCTGTTGTCGTAGCGTTTCGTCTCTGTGAGAGTAAGAGATAAACACTCTAACTGCGTCCTCTGTCATGGCAGCCGGAGAAGGGTTAAGGAAAGGGCAATAAACTTATTCTTGTTCTTCTCAGTTATACCAATTGATCAGTCCGTTTTCCTGGGATAGTACTGACCTAAGAACCTTGAGATCAATCTCAGGCTTAAAGCTAAAACCCGTTGAAACGGGTTAAACCCAGCTTCCTCCAGAAATTACAGTCCGTTTTAACGGACTTCAGCTTTCAGCCCGAACTTTAGTTCAGGGTAAAGGCAGCGGCTTAAGTCCGTGCCATTCAACTCCAGGCAAATTGTGGTTAAACCGAGACAGACTTCGCAATCTTTGCGATTAGTCGCAACGCTTCATTAACAGAAGCTGAGTCTCGAAAGACTTCTGCTACATCAGGATCAAGCACTACAACATTACTGGATCGCATATAAGCTTCATAGTACTTGCCACGAACTCCGCCTGAAAAATCATATTCAGGTCTCATTTCGTCGTCATTGACTGCTGCTTCAGGTTCCTGACTCATAGTTTTGCTTTTCCTGTCGAGTGGCTAAACGGGTGCTAATCAAACGCACCTCACCTTGTCGTTCCGTGTGGGACACAACCAAAAGTCGTTGTAGCCTTGACTGCCCTGTTGTCAGGAAGCGAAACTCGTCTACGGAGTGGTCAGGGTCAGAAATCGTGACAGCTAGTGGATCTCCGAAGACTGTGACTGCTTCTTCAAAAGACACCCCGTGCTTCTTGACGTTGCTACTCGCTTTATCTGGGTTCCACTGAAACGTCATAACGATATTCTACTCTTGGACACCAGAGCAGGTGAGTAAATGTCTTACTACCCGACTCAGGACATAGAAATTACCTTAGGAACGTGGATTAAATAAGACGTAATTCTACCTTCTGCCTTAGTGAGCTAGAGAAGTAGACGATGAAATTCGCATTGCCCACTATCCGCCCTACACCTCTAAATACAACCCGAATGTCTCGCCAAATGATTTTCTGCTGCTCCCATTAGTTAGCCCGGTGCGGATGTAGGCTTAACGCAGTCTCATCCTTCAACTCCACCTACATCTCATCGGAGGCTTTGTAAAGCTTCTGCCAACGCGCCTGAACTTGCTGATCTTGCTCAACGAAGGGCGTATGTGTGGTTGGTGCTGACCCGCCTTGTTTAACGGTGTCTTCTAAAATCTGGATATCTCGACGGATTCGTTGGATTAGCAGATCAAGCTCAGATTCCATTACCACTTGTCAGTTGCCCCTTCTTAAGCTAAATTCAGGCGTGTTTAAACCCGTGAACATATCTTCAAAGTACGATAAAAGTCGCGATCGCACTTCATCCAATCGTCTCCTCTACCTGGGTGAATTGAACAGTCCCCCTGTTACCCAACTTGGAGTTGACAGCCCTGGATGGGTTGAGCGATCGCCCTGCCTGCACTACCTTTCTAATAAATCCTTAAAGTTAGATAGAGGCATCTAATGAATAAAATTCAAGCTCAAGCTGCAAACCTTTGGCAGCGCCTATCTGCCCCCGACACAGGTGCAACTTATCAGCAGGCAGCCCTGCTCACTTGGGATATTCTCAAAGAAACAGCAACCTTATTCTGGCTAGTGATTTGCTTGTTTTTGGTTGCCTCCGAGTGGTTTTGGAAAACCTCAGTGCAACTAGGCAGTGACTTTCGAGCATGGCTGTCTGGCATTGAGCAGTCTAGCCCTGACCGGGTAGTATCTGAAGCGGGCAGAGCTTTGTTGTCAGCCGGAAGAAATAGTGTTGGCTTTACGCTCTCTCAAGCAAAAGAGCAGTTAGGCATTTCCTTAGAACCGCCTGCGCCCGCAGCACTGCCAGCTAAATCCGCGCCCGCCAACTCTTCACTAGAGCCTTATACATCGCCATCGCCATCCTCAACTACACCGCCAGCCACAACCCTCCCACAAACTCCAACTCAGCCCAAAACGTCAGATATTAGTGACGCTGTAGAGTAAGGTACATTGGACATTGCTGGAATGCTATAGAATGTGTAAGTAATGCAAAGAGTTGTAAAAGAGCGATGACCCAACCTCAACCGACCGCCACACCCAAGCTAGAAGAGCCAAAGTTTGGATTTAATGATTATGCAGAGCGACTGAACGGTCGCGCTGCAATGATTGGTTTCGTTTTAACGCTAGCAATTGAATATGTCACTGGACAAGGTTTATTGTCCTGGTTGGGCTTGTACTAGTCTGTGCCAAAGAAATCCTGAAAAAGCGTTTTCAGTTCTTAATCTGTAAGGGCAAACGCAGAAATCTCAAGATAAGTTGTGAGACGTACTCCTTGACGAAGTGCCCTCCTCACAATCCGACTGTTTAGTGAATCATGAATTACATAAGTTTGGTGAGGGAGTTACAGTATCTCTCCAGCAGGTAAACCAAAGTAGGGGCAAACCACCGTTTGCCCCTACTTTGGTTTATGTTTTACACAAGTGAAAATCGCCGTAATTCCTTGTTCTGTGCAGCTTCACACAGAGTTGGTATTGCTAATCGATTTAGAACGACTGGATCTGCTGTATTTGTATTTTCCATAATTACTTTTGCTAATGAGCTAGTTTAAAGATAAGAAGTTCACAAGCAGCAAATTCTAATGCTTAAGAGATTACAGTTTAAGAGATTGCAATAGATTGCCCCAAAAAGGCGTATTTGAAGACAAGCGAGTTGCAATGAACCTACTCTCGTCGCGAATGTTGAAGTCTGCATATCGTAAGGAACCCATCTCAAGCTTCATTATTACCGTCGGGGCCGTCGATGCAGTAATCGGTGGCGTTGGCGATCGCCTCTCGCTGATGCTGTTAGGCGTTGGAGTCGTTGGAGTGGCGATCGCCTTCCGCTGGTGGAAGATTCGCCAGAGCAAAATTGAGTTTCCCAGTGGCCCACCAATCCACTATTTGCCGGGACATTCCTCTCGCCCACAACTTCCTACGCTGAGTGTGTCTCGCAAAAAAACGTCCCGCCGAACCTGAGATCTCCCAGGCAGGTTAAACTATGCCCAGTCGTACCCTTTCACCCCAAGAGAAGTTTTTGAAGATAGGTGAAGTTGCTTCCAACAGTGGCTTACCCGTTAAAACCATTCGCTACTACGAAGAAATTGGTTTGTTAACTCCAACGGTAGACCGATCTGAAACGGGCTACCGCCTATTCAATCCCCAGGTTTTGAACCGATTGGCATTCATTCGACGTGCCCAATCGCTGGGGTTAAGCCTCAGTGAGATTCACCAGATTCTAAACGTTCACGATAAAGGAGAGTTGCCTTGTGGTGAGGTTAAACAACATTTGCAAGCTAAGGTACAAGCAATCACCGAACAAATCGAGGCCCTAGAAACTCTCAAATCTGAGCTTCAGGGAATTTTGTCGGGTTGGGAGGAGCAACCGCCTAGCTATCGCATTGCTCAAACTATCTGCCCTAACCTTCTGGATTAATCCACAGTTCTAAACTTGCAGCGATACTCGACTGACTAGCGTTATACCAGGGAACGGTCATGATCGAGTGTGCAATGAACGGGCATTAGCGCAGCGGTAGCGCACTTCCTTCACACGGAAGGGGTCACTGGTTCAAATCCAGTATCGCCCATACGATTAAAGCTCCTGAAAAGCGGTGTACATTCCAGTTCATCGTCCAGTTCTGCCATTCCCAGTGCTAGGCGCTGAACACGACCATTAACCGGCTTTGGCTCACTTGCAAGACGTATTTGAGTTCATTTGCCACTCAAAGATAGGTAGGGGTATTTCATTAACCAGTAGTCAAACACGGCTGTGTGGCAGGACTTCTCATGGTTACTACCTTTTTCAAGTCCTCACACATTCCTCATGTTTACCTGTCAGGATAGATAGTGACGCGATGATTCAGAGGCGATCGCCATGTCAGCCCTCAATAAAAAAACCTTCGAGATCTGTTGCACCTTTAGGGACAAGTCTTAGCGATCACCCTCATCTTTGCCTGTGGCATTGCCATTTTTGTCACCATGCAGACGGCTTACGAGTCGCTCAAGCTATCCCAATCGACCTACTATGAACAGTACCGATTTGCTCAAGTATTTGGTCAACTGAAACGAGCGCCGGACTCACTGGCGGAGACATCATCTAAAATTGTCACGGCTTCGACAACAAAAGCACCTTTGTTGAGCATGACGCACTCTGCCCGCTCAGCCATTGCCGCATCCGTCCTTTCTGCCCGCGAAGGAATTCCTTTTTTCACCAGATTCTCTAAAACCTGAGTTGCTCAAATGACCGGAATATGAGCCGCTTCGCAGTCCACTCCTCCAAAAGTTGGCACTGTAGCATCCGAGATTGTTCCAGTCACCAATTCGTGAACCTGCTGACTTAATGCCTTAACGCACAGTCGCCCCTACAAGCCCGCCTTCCCAAAGGCTTGCAAATTATGTACGCAGAAACCGCTAAGGGCTGCGCAATCCTGAACTAATGCAGCTATTCTCTCACTTTATTCTCAACCCACCGGGTGTAGAAAATAGCAAAGTCACAACATCAGAGTTGTTTGTGCATCCGGGATTACCTATCTAAGCTGAGCAAACAGCGTCGCTGGCACGGTATACTCCGTGAGAATGAACTGTTTGGGGAAGATATGGTAGCGGTAGCAATTCTGGCAGCGGGACGTGGGACGCGAATGAAATCTCACTTACCTAAAGTCTTGCATCCTTTAGGGGGGCGATCGCTAGTTGAGCGAGTCTTGCAGAGTCTAGCAGAGATTCAGCCGTCGCGTCGGTTAATTATTGTTGGCTATCGAAGCGATTTGGTGCAGGAAGCACTCAGCCTCTACCCCGATTTAGAATTTGTCGAACAAACGGAACAGTTGGGCACTGGGCACGCTGTTCAGCAGTTACTTTCCCCCCTATCAGATTTTAAGGGAGATGTGCTGGTGCTGAATGGAGATGTGCCGCTGTTGCGTCCCCAAACGCTCAAGGCGCTGTTGCAGACTCACCAAACTCAGCAGAATGCAGCCACCATTTTGACGGCGCAGTTACCTGACCCCAAAGGTTATGGGCGTGTGTTTTGCGATGGGCAGAACGTGGTAACGCAAATTGTAGAAGATCGGGACTGCACCGCAATACAAAAGCAAAATCGCCGGATTAATGCTGGAGTCTATTGTTTCCGCTGGGCTGACCTGGCACGGGTGCTGCCTCAACTTCAGTCTAATAATGACCAGCAGGAATATTACCTGACCGATACAGTCAGCGTTCTGGAACCCGTTATGGCAGTGGATGTAGAAGATCATCAGGAAATTCTGGGAATCAACGATCGCAAGCAGCTTGCCAACGCCTACAGCATTTTACAAACGCGAGTTAAAGACGACTGGATGAAGGCAGGCGTAACGCTGATTGATCCGGACAGCACAACCATTGACGATACGGTGCAGCTTCAGCCCGATGTGATTGTTGAGCCTCAAACTCATCTCAGAGGCAAAACGCTGATTCAGGCAGGCAGTCGGATTGGACCAGGTAGTCTAATCGAAAATAGCCAGATTGGAGAAAATGTAACGGTTTTGTATTCGGTGGTGACAGACAGCACCATTGCAGCAAACACCCGAATTGGCCCCTACGCTCATCTGCGGGGCCACGTGCAGGTCGGGAATAGCTGCCGCATCGGAAACTTTGTCGAGTTAAAGAAAACGAGTCTGGGCGATCGCACTAACGTTGCTCACCTGTCTTACTTAGGAGACACAACAACTGGGGAACGGGTAAACGTCGGGGCAGGCACCATTACGGCTAACTATGACGGCGTGAATAAGCACCCGACTCAAATTGGCGATCGCACCAAAACTGGGTCAAACAGCGTCTTGGTTGCTCCCATTACGATTGGTGCAGATGTCAACATCGCCGCAGGCTCAACCATCACCGAAGACGTACCCGACGATTGCCTGGTAATTGCCCGTGCCCGTCAGGTCGTCAAATCGGGCTGGCGACTGAAGCCACGCTCAGAAGAGCCTTCCCAATAGCCAGAATCAGCAATAGGAATTTACAAATTCCTGTTTCGCACAAAACCGAAAGGAATAGGCAGACCGTTTACGATCAGGGTAAGTGTCTACTCCGTTTTCCTCCTGTCTGATGATCCTCTAACCTTAAATGTTTGTCACATCGCCCGACCCTAACCGCGATTTGTCCCTGGCAGAGCTACTTGAACATAGCTCAAAGACGCTGTTGCAGAAAAATTCTGGGCGATCGCCCCACCCCGCCGCTTTTGCTCAACCCGATACACGGCTAAGTAACTGGGAACCTGGCACAGAAAATCTGAATTCGCTTCAGCCTCGTCAAGCTTCTTTCGGTGGCCCTGTTTCTCCAGTAGCTCCCTCAACGGCTCTGCGAGAGCGGGACTTAAAAGCATTGGAAGAACTATTTGAGCATGAAGGGATTGAACAAGTTCAGGCAGACATTTTGCACAATCTAGAGCTACTCAGCCCTGAGCTTTGCTGGGAAGAAGATCCCTTTGACTTCCTCCGAGAGTATCTTTAGGAGCTTGAAGAACTTTGGCGATTAAAGCAGATGAATTCGTAAATCATCCGAAAGGACTCTTGACTCGCTCAGCTTTAAACTGCTACGTTTGATGCACAAAGGCTAACACAGGCAAAAACTGCCCGACAGATATGAATTACTCAACCCCTTACTTTTACTTTTGGTTTATGGAGGTTCACCTGAGGTGAGTCCAGCTTTGCATGGAGCCTCTGGTGAACCGCAGAACAAAATCTGCGGTTTTTTGCTTTTTTAAAGCGTTCGTTTTTTTGAGCCATTTATTCAACAAATAGAAATGCTGATCTATCTCAATAGCTGGTTTTACGGCTTTTACTTTTTTTGGACCAGGGAAATACCCGGGTGAGATGGTCGTGCAATCCTCTACCAACCCGGGACTTCAGCGGTTCCGGGTTTTTTGATGGCTCACTTCCTACGGTTTGGTTACCTCAAGTTTGATTTCTTTCCAGTTCGCATTCTGTCTACCCACCACTACGTTTTCTTAAAAGGAGTATCCCGTGCAGAACGCTAAACTCGCCGCTAAAGCCGCTCCCAGCCACAAGACTGTCATCAAGCTGTCAGAGCAAATTGCAGTCGGAGGGCAAGATTTGCTAATCGTTGGCGGTCCTTGCTCGGTCGAGAGTCAGGCTCAAATGGAGGAAGTCGCCAGTCGCCTCGTCGCTGCTCCGGTTCAAGCCCTCAGAGGCGGCGTGTACAAACCCCGGACTTCACCTTACGCATTCCAGGGATTAGGGCAGGAGGGGTTAGAAATTTTGGCGACCGTTCGCGATCGCTCTGGTCTACCCGTCATTACTGAGGTAATGGCGATTTCTCAGATTGAGGCGATCGCCACCCACGCCGATGTCTTGCAAATTGGTAGCCGCAATATGCAAAACTTCGACCTGCTCAAAGCTGTCGGCGAGGTAGACAAGCCCATTGTCCTTAAGCGTGGATTAGCCGCCACAATCGAAGAATTCGTCATGGCCGCAGAATACATCCTCAGTCATGGCAATCCCAGCGTTATGCTCTGTGAACGTGGCATCCGCAGCTTCGACCCCTACACCCGCAACGTTCTTGACTTAGGGGCAGTCGTTGCTCTGAAGCAAATTACTCATCTACCTGTTATCGTTGATCCCAGCCATGCAGCAGGCAAACGTGAACTGGTTGCTGACCTTGCTAGAGCCGCTGTTGCCTGTGGTGCAGATGGCATCATGGTCGAATGCCACCCCGAACCTGAAAAGTCTGTCTCCGATGCGCGTCAAGCACTTTCTCTGGAAGACATGGTAAGTCTAGTTCAGAGTCTCAGACCTGTCGCCGCCGCTGTAGGACGATCGATCCCCATGAAAGCCGGACATTTGCCCCGGCTTTCACTCGTTTAAAGGGTCGTTGGTCATTGGTCATTAGACGCAACGTGCAGCTTCCAGTCTTCCTGTGGAATGGGTATCTTGCCCGTCCAAATTATGGCGCTACACGCCTTGATTAAGTCGTTTCTTTATGGAAGTCACCGTACAGCAGGGGCTTCCATAAAGAAACGTCCTGACATAAAGGCGTAACGCTATGACCAACGCTATGGATTAGAAAACTGCACCTAGTTACCCAAGAACTGCTATAAACTTACCTACGCGAGACTTGTTCAACTTGGTTAAATCTATGCAGTTTGGTCCTGGCTTTGGTGCTACGTTTTTGTATTACTTTACCAGCACGGCTATCTTGTTCACTCTAGTCTCATCCCAAGCGCTAGGGGTAGCCATGGGATCTGGAATTCCACAGCAGATTGGACTGGTGGGCGGTCTAGTCGCTGGGCTGATGGGCGCATATTTCAACCGAACGACCACCCTCTCCGTTACATTTAAGGGCAAGAAGGCTTTCCTGGCAAACTTAAATACTGTTTTGAGTCAGATGGGCTATCAGCAAAAGTCAGAAGAGGATGACTTGCTGGTCTACGAGCGCTCGGCACTCGGCAGGTTTCTCTCTGGCAAGGTCTATGTTCAGATTGAGCCTGAAAAAGCCACGATCGCCAGCCGTTCCCTTCAATTGAAGCGGATTCAAAAGCAAATTCAGTAGCAGTCTAGGATACGCTGAGCCGTGGCTTTCACACAAAAACGTGTTTGAGTCCGCTATGTTACTGACTAATAGCAATCTTCAGGCTGCGGCAAAATGCTTCGATCGCCTTCAACCCCTGAGTAGGCATTCCTTCTGCCAATCGCTTCACAAAGGCGCTGCCTACAATCACTGCATCTGCACCCCATTCTCTCACCTGACGAGCTTGCTCAGGTTGCGAGATGCCAAAGCCAACCCCAATGGGTTTGTCGGTTACATTCCGCAAATCCAGCAGCAGGTCTTGAACCCGCGTTTCAACCTGAGAACGGATTCCCGTTACGCCCGTGACGCTAACCAGGTAGATGAAACCTTGAGATTGAGTGGCGATCGCCTCAATTCGCTCTTTTGGGCTAGTCGGAGCAACCAACAGCGTCACATCAATTCCGGCTGCGGCTGCGGGTTTAAGCAATCCTTCTACCTCCTCTAACGGCAAGTCAGGAACAACAAGCCCTCGTGCGCCAGCCTCCGCAATCTGCTGCAAAAATGCTTCAATCCCTCGGTTTAAAATTGGGTTGTAGTAAGTAAATAGAATAATTGGCGCTTGCAGTTCAGGGCTGACTCTTTGGACTACTTCTAGCACCTGCTCTAAACGAGTTCCCTGCTGAAGCGCACGGGTCGCTGCCGTTTGAATCACAGGGCCATCAGCCAGCGGGTCAGAATAGGGAATGCCTAGCTCAATCAGGTCAGCACCACTGCGGTCGAGCGTTCTAAGTGCTTCTGCGGTCGTTTCCAGATCAGGATCACCCGCTGTGATGAAGGGAATCAGCGCACACTGACCGCGATCGCGCAGAGCATTCATGCAATCTAGAACTAATCCCATGGGTGACCTTGCTCGCTCCGTAGATTCGCTAAAAAATGACCGTTTCCTATACTACGGCTCGTTGGTCGTCTGCGATCGCTCCATTTCTCTGACTGCTAATTTCTCTTGCTCAATCTCTGCCTGGAGTTTGGCTAACTCCTCTGGAGTCATTTCCTCCAGCCGCTTTTGCAGAACCGCATCCTCATAGTCCTGAAGCTGCTGGTTATAAGTCATATTCTGAGTTACTGCCCGAAACAGGTAGGTCAGCAGCCAGCCCACCAGCCCACCCACCAGAGCAGCCTGACTCCAGATACCAGCATCAACGCTATCCAGCCCAGCCCACAACAAAACCAGGTAGAGGACACCACCTGCCACAAAAATTCCGATTCCAATTCCAATTACGTCAATTCGTCGCATTTAGAACTAATCTGCGTAATCTATTGGCTAAGTCCCGATTTGCCGCCTCTGAGGACGAAAATTGAGGAATGGGCTAAGCAGTACTAGCCCAGGGAAAAACAGAAATACAAGAAAGTACATCAACACCCGTTCAACCGAGCTAGCGACGTACCAGCGCTTTTTTAGGTAGAAAAAGGCGATCGCCGGAATAACCAGCAGATAGGTGCCTCCCAGACCCAGATATAACAGTGGAACCAGTGGAATTGACATAACCTTCACAAATAGCTCAGCTATTGACTGTTTCGACTAACCCAGTACAGATTTGAGTGAGTCCTCTCTATATTACCGCTACCTGGAGCAAACAAACTTCTAAACCCTATCAGCCCAACCGATAGCACGAATTAATAATCGTAATTTTCCATGAAAACCGATTAGCAAATTCAGTCCAAGAGCTACTAGTGTCACAAAAGAAGTTGCATAGACCCGTAAATGGTGATGGAATAGACAAGTACCAACTCAGCAAATCAACAAGCTGCGAGTTAAATGACGGGGGCATGGCGGAATGGTAGACGCTGCGGACTTAGAAAACTGAGCCTTGACGGGGAAACCCATCAAGTGAAAGCTCTCAAATTCAGGGAAACCTAAATCTGGAACAACCCAGACAAGGCAATCCTGAGCCAAGCCGATCAGCATTTGTAGCTCAGCGCCAAATGTTAAATTCAATCGGAAGGTGCAGAGGCCCGACGGGAGCTACCCACACGTTTTGTTGAGGTTTGAGAGATCCCCAGAAAACGCGGGTAAAGGGAGGGTCCAATTCTCAAAGCCTTACCCAATCAAAAGCCAGATCGGATGAGGCAGTAGCGAAAGCTACGGGAGGATGAAAATCCGTTGACTGTTGAAGTCGTGAGGGTTCAAGTCCCTCTGCCCCCATATTCAGCCAAGGCTCATGGATTAAATAAAACCCAGCATTTTTTGGAAGTGCCGCGCACTGCGCGGCACTTCCAAAAAATGCCACAGACTAATCAATTCACTACCCTAGATATCCCCTTAATGCTGTCGCTGAAGTTCTTCCTGAGTAGCAAGTTTGAGCTAGTAGAGCTTGACTGGCTGTACAGGTAGGGTTTGTAGTAGTTACAATCTCTGTCGGAATAGGTCGTGCCCAGATCTGGCAACTTCCACAAACTGGGTTGCCCTATTATTCGAGGTGCGGTACATGAAGTTTTCATGAAGAAAAAGCTGCGTACCTCCAGGTATCTTCTGTCACAACTATAAATCTACCGTCAAATTAAAAAGCTGCACTTGCTTTTCATAGGCAACGTTAATGTATCCTAGAACCTTCTGGAAGGATAGACGCAACTACTAAGACCGCTAAGACAACATTTGCATCTCGTCACCGGAATCAACCGAATTGCGACTGAGGATTAGGGAGGAAAGAGAATTTCAAGCGTCAGTTCGTCTGGGATGGTGAAAACTGCCACTTCTAGACACATTGAGTAGACACAGCAGATTGCCAAATTTTTGAGTGAAGCGCTAGTCACTTTGGGTACTGTGATGATTGTGGATAGATTGACAGAGGGGCAGCCTCCAGCGAAATCAAATCGGAGTCGGCGAGATGTCTCGCAGGCACAAAACATAATCTACAATCACCTCCTGGAGATTGTTAAAACATGGTCGCCTGAAGATGTTTTAGTAGAGTTTAGGCATCTTTTTATCCATCACGTCGATACTGTTAGCTCGGATACGCTACCAGCTTTGTACGAAATCGTTTTTGCCAACCAAGAGCAAGAATTTCGGAATACGCTTAAACGAGCCTGCTACATTCTGATCAACAACTGGGATATCGCTAGAAGCCATAAGTCGATTCAGCAATTGATTCAACTATTTTCCGATCCAGTTCTTAATCGCCCAACCCTTTCTCCAACCTTAAAAAGGCTTCGTAGCTGGCTTAAAAATTTTGTTGATAGCCTTGATTTTCAAGAACTCAGACTGTTTGCTGCCAGGTATGAAAATCAGGAGGAAATCCACTGGAGCCAGCGATATACTTCTTATTTACTGGTGCCCCAATACATCAATTTGAAAAACCCGATCGAGCAACGCGAAGCAGCAAGGGCTTTATCGAGGCAACTGAAAGACAAGTTTAAATTTGAACTGGCGCTTTACACGGCCCGCTGTGAGACGACTGCACCGAAAGAAAAGCTGCCCAAGAATCCAACAAGCTTGGGTAACAATGGGTTGCGCCTAATCAAAATGATTGTGGCAAGGCGCGGGCAATTTAGTTACGCTAATCTGGCTAATATTTTTGTTAATCAAACCAGGACTTTAACTTATCAAGATTTTAAGCGCAGCCTCAAGGAATATTTGCTTTTTTCGGTTGAGCATGGCGATTTTGTAGCAACTTTTAAGAAGCAGTTGTCTGAAAAACTGAGTGTGCTGTACACCAGCCATAACGATAAGGTGATCACCGATGCGTTGCTGCTTCGAACTTCTAATCGGGTCATTGAATATCTCACGACCGAGAATCAACAGGAGCCTTCTCCACTGTTTGTGCTGCTGCTTTCACAGGGGAATCCTCTAACTCTGGTCATCGTCCTGTTAAAAATTATTTTGGTTTGCAAGTATGCACGCACTCATCTAGAAGCCCGCATCGCTGATCTGATTAAATATTACGAAGGCTTTTCTGAGGAAGAGTGTCAATGGGTCGTCAACTTCTTTGAAATTTTCAACATTACGATGGCAATTTATGCAGAAAATGTTGAATACAACCTGGTTGATATGAATAATCACAATTCTCCTCAACCAGCGAAGCCGAGCCTGGATGCCTGCCGGATTTTTTCTCAGTTTAAGCGAAATGGTCTAGCGGTTGATGAACCTGAGGCTTTAGAAGATGCGTTAGAAATACTTGCTGAAGAGGGTGAAGAGGCACCTTTTGAGTAAGGGCTAACTATACCCGGTTAAGCTGTTACCTACTCAATGCTGACTCCTCGAAAGGTTGTAGGACGCGATCGCCCCACAACAGAGGCCTTTTCAATTTCCCTTGCCTTTACCTGATGCGGTTGAAAGTGCTTCTGCCATAGCTCCGGCGCGTTAAGCGTTTCGCCCCCGTGAACAGTTCTGCGCTGCCGCACTTGGCACAAAACAGGTGTGTTCACGCAGGCTCCTGCAACAATTACCTGACCTTTTGTTAAGGCGGGCAGCTCTTTGAGCAAGTCGCGCCCTGCTGCCTCCACACCATATTTGAGGCTATCCTGATCAACTGGATTAACGATTCGCATGATGAACTGACTCATACACTGAGACAGCACATCTGAGTCTAGCTTTCCGGGGCGCTGGGTAATCAGTCCAACCCCCATGCCAAACTTACGCCCTTCACTGAGAATAGTTCGCAAAATCATTTTGCAGCGGGAGGGTTCATGGGCAGGCGCAAATCGATGTGCTTCCTCCAACAGAACAAAGACTGGATAGGGCAAATAGTTTTCATCATCGGCTGTGATGTTGCCCTTCTCGGTGTTCATACGGGCATGGCTTGCCTGCCGCAGCACTGCTGCACAGATGACCTGCTGTTCCTCCTGGCTGATTTCGTTCATTTGCAGCACCGTCACCTGTCCTGGCTCAAACAAATCTTTGGGAGCAAGGTGATCAATTGAGTGAAAGTACGCCGATCGATCGAGTCGATCAAGCTTCCACTCAATTGCCGGGGCGGAAGATCCCGTTTTCTCATTCCCTTCGTCGTCTTGCGTTCGATCTGCCTCATAGACTGCGGCAATCAAATCATTCACACCCCAGCGATAATCGCCCCGCTTGTGTCGTTTGAGAATCGTGAACGCTTTGTTGAGAATCGACTGCTGGCGATCGCTCATTTCTGGCAGCAGCATCAAGATATCGTAGTAATCCAGCGATGACACCCGAATCCGCACGTCATCTGGAGTTAGGACTTTAACCCTGGGAGCGTAACCATCAGCGGCAGTGAAATCTGGATGCCCCCGCATCTCTGATAGCGTTCCGTATTCTCCGTGCGGGTCAAAAATTAGCACGGCGGCTCGGTTGTGGGGCGACAGCAGTTCCTCGACCAGCACCCCAGCCGTGTAGGACTTCCCCGACCCCGTCCCAGCCAAAATTGCCATGTGAGTACTGACCAACTCCTTCACATCCAGGGCTATCGGGACTGACGCAGTTTCCCGCAGCAGCAGAGAGCCAATGTAGGCTGAGCCAACTTCTCCTGGCTGACGCTTGTTTAAAACCTGCTGTAAGCCTGCATCATCAGCCAGATACACCTTTGCTCCTGGATCAGGCGTTTTGCGCGGGTTCATAAAGCCCAGCGACCGATGGAAGTAGCCGATTATATCTACGGTAACTTCGTAGATTTCAGGGCTAGGGTGGGTAAAGCCAACCAGGGCGGCGATCGCCTCTGGGCTAATTTCAGTGTCCGCAAAAATCCGGTCGGGCAAATGGTCAATCAAGCAGCGAGCCGAGATTTTACCTAAAATCTGGAGCGGCATCTCGAAGGCTGCTGCTGGAGGCACTTCGTAATAAACAAACTCACCAATCTTAACGTGACGGTTATTTGCCGTAATGAAAACATACTGATTTCCATCTTCTCCTGGACCTTTTACAGTGCCGATCGTCTGTGCTGGAGAGAGTGTCACTGGTGCTGAAGTCATAGATAAAACGCAAAGGGAGTACAGCCCTTTCCCTGTCGGTTATAGCAGGTATTTGCCTGAGTCGGGTTAGTAAACTTTGCCCTGGAGAATTTTCCTAACCCTGCAAGACAGCGCACAACGAGTGCAAACCCGGATGAAACTCAAGTACTCCTCCATAAAATTTGGAAAATGTTGAACAAGATTTAGTAAATCGTAGAGGAATCACGGATACTGTAAGGCTTTCAGAGCGTGTAATCTGAAGCAAATCGAGATCGCTTTGGAGCAACGTAAATTACTCATCAGATCTGATGCGGCAAAAACTGGCTCAAATTCTTTTGACAAGCGATACTGGTCAGTCGGCTCTGTTGGAGTTGATCAAGGTTATCGGGGAAACGTTTTCGGCAGACTATTGTGCGATCGCCCTTGAAACGTCTAATCAAGCTATCAACCAGACCGTTTGTTGGACTCCGCACGGTCAAGCAAGGCTCTACCACTATCAACCCTTCCCATTCGCTGCCTTACAAAAACAGCTATTCCAAGAAGTATCTAATTATCCTCAGCCTGTTGTATTCACTGATATTCAGCCTGGTTTTCCTGATCGCCAAATTCCCCCTGAACTTCAGAAGATTAAAGCGGTACTGGCTCAAAAAACTCATTTTCAGGGGCGAACCAACGGGGTCATTATGGTGATGCGATCGCAACCTCATCGATGGACACAGGAAGATATGCAGCGACTCGAGACCGCATCAGACCCAGTGGCGATCGCCATCTCCCAAACTCAACTTGAGCGCCAGGTACAACAGCAGGTTCGGTATCAGGCATTTATCGACCAGCTAACTAAAGCCATTCGGAACGCCTGGGATTTACACGAAATCTTTCAGCTTGCAACAGCAGGACTGGTGACAGCACTACAGGTCAGTCGGGGCACCGTTTTGCTGCTCAAGTATTCCGATCGCCCCCTCAAAAACCGCACTTCGCAAATTCCCAAAGCCAAAATAACGGTTGTTTGTGAATCACCTAGAGCCTGCGACCGACCTAATCCAGCCACTCACACCCCTGAACCAACTATCGGTCTAGCAACAGGCACCTGGCTCAATACATCCTTTATGCTCTCTGACTGTCAGCTTTGTCAGCAGGCATTCATTAATGGCACAGAACCCGTCGTCATTCCTAGCATCGCTGATGTTTTATCTTCTCCTACTCCTGCCAACTCTGTCTCTACTGCCACAAACATTGCCCCACTTCTTAATCTAGAAGCAATGCCTTCCCTAGTTCTGATGCCGCTAGAAAATCAAGGCACCGTGTTAGGGTATCTAGCTTTACAGCACTTACAGTGTTGTCCCTGGCAGCGAGAGGATATTACCTTTGTCAAGCTGGTCGCAGCGCAACTCAGTACGGCAATCATCCAGGCTCGGACGCTTCGACAAGTACAGGCATTAGTCGAAGAACGCACTACTCAACTTCAGCGAAGTCTAGAAGTACAGGCAAAACTTTATGAAAAAACCCGTCAACAGGTTGAGCAACTGCGCCGATTACACCAAATTCGGGAAGAATTTCTAAGTACAGTCAGTCATGAATTGCGAACTCCCTTAACCAGCATGACTTTGGCCATCCGGATGTTACGTCAGGCAGATTTATCGCCAGAACGTCAGGCTAAATACCTGGATATTTTGGAACAGCAGTGCGCTCAAGAAACAAACTTGATTAACGACTTACTGGCATTACAAAAACTGGAGTCAAACTCAACGCCTGTCCAGCGCCAAAAAACCGATTTCAGAGATCTTATTCAAGCTCTGGCTCAATCTTTTAGGGCTAATTTGACCAGCAAAAAATTAACTTTGGTGGTAAACCTACCTTCCCAGCCTTTGCCCGTTCACACCGACCCCGATAGCCTCAATCGCATCCTGGTAGAGCTGCTCACGAATGCCGAAAAATATGCAGACTATGGCAGTTCTATTCACCTGAGCGCGTACCGTGAATTGAGCTACCCAGAGAACCAGTTGATCCTGAAGCTCAGTAATGTTGGAGCCGCAATTTCTCCAGAAGAATTGCCGTTCATCTTCGATAAATTTTGGCGTGGACAGGGAGTCACGCAAAAGGCTGTCCAGGGAACTGGGCTAGGACTCGCTCTTGCTAAGGGTTTAGTAGAACACCTCAACGGAACGATCGCTGTTTCTAGCCGTCCCCTACAGCAGAACCAGTCCTGGGAAACTTGCTTCACGCTAACTCTGCCTCTAGTTCACATTAACTCTACCTACTCTGACCTTGACAGAACTCTAAGCTAGTTGAGAAATTGGGCATAGATATCTATGGAAGCCGCTAACTCTCAGTTTATTACTCCTCAATTCCCTGTTTACCCTGAAGCCGATCGCTCGGAGTTACCCGTGACTGACTACAGCCTAAATTTAGAGCCTGACCCCTTGACATCTGAGGATGCGGCAGATTCAGGGTTGGCTGATGCTGACTTAACTTGCGAACTAGCCCTGTTAAAGGATGTGAAGATCGAGACTGAGCGGCTAGAGGGTCGGCAGCGCCGGATCTCCGCTAAAGTTCAGATTCCCTGCCCAGTAGAGCAGGTTTGGCAAGTTATTACGGACTACGAAAAACTTGCAGACTTTATTCCAAACCTGTCTAAGAGCAGACAAATTCCTCATCCGCAGGGAGGCATTCGGTTAGAGCAGGTGGGAACTCAGTGTTTGCTGAACTTCAAGTTTTGTGCCCGTGTAGTCCTAGACATGGTTGAGAGCTTTCCTCAACGGCTTGACTTCAAGATGGTCGAAGGAGACTTCAAGTCGTTTTCTGGCAGTTGGCAGCTTCAACCTGTTGCAGTCGGGAACCAGCCTGGAACAGAGCTTTGCTACAGCGTTCTAGTGATGCCGCGTATGGCAATGCCTGTAGGGATGATTGAGCGTCGCCTCAGCACCAATCTGGTGGTGAATTTGGTGGCGATTCGTGAGCGGGCCAATGAACTGTTTGGCTTATCATGACGCGATCGCTCAATTCCTCCAGTGAATCGCAGCGCGAAGTTCTAACTGCCTGGTTGTTTCTGGCTCCAGCCCTGGTTCTCCTAAGTATATTTTTACTTGGCCCAATCGCCTATTTGATCTATCTCAGCTTTACGTCAGGCAGCTTCACCCGTGCAGGAATTCAGTGGATTGGGCTGAGAAACTACTGGCGGCTATTACTCACCCCAGATTTTTGGCAAGTCATCGGTAATACGATCTATTTCACCCTGGCAACTGTGATTCCCAGCTTGGTGATTCCCTTAGGTTTGGCGGTGTTGCTAAATCGAGCTTTGGCACTGAGAGGGCTACTGCGAACTGCGTATTTTATTCCTTCGATTACTTCTTTGGTTGCAGTAGGGCTTGGGTTTCGCTGGCTGTTTCAAACCGATGGTCCGGTGAATGCGTTGTTAGATACTGCGGGGATAGAACCAATTCCCTGGTTAGGTAGCGTCACCTGGGCAATGCCTGTGTTGATTTTGCTGAGCGTTTGGAAGCAGTTGGGCTTTAACATGGTGGTGTTTTTGGCGGGGCTGCAAGCGATTCCTGCTAACCGCTATGAGGCGGCTGAGTTGGATGGGGCAAACGCTTGGCAGCAGTTTTGGAATATCACACTACCGGGATTGCGTCCAACGCTAGTTTTTGCAACAGTGACGACCGCAATTTTTACGCTTCGCAGCTTTGAGCAACCCTACGTGATCACGGGTGGCGGCCCGCTAAACTCAACGAATCTATTGGTTTTTTATATCTACAATCAGGCATTTGCTCAGTTTGACTTTGGCTATGCTGCCGCTGCTGCTACAGTGCTGTTGATGGTAACGTTAGTGTTTGTTTACTTACAGCTCCGAGTTTTAGGAGATGAAAATTAAGCAGGATGATCGCCTTACAGATTGGCTGTGGCTTGTAGGACTCTTTGCAGCAGCAGTTTTACTGTATAGCGTTGATTTGGGCGGGTTGCCGCTGCGAGATTGGGATGAGGGGCTAGTAGCGCAGGTCGCGCGGGAAATTTGGCGATCGCCCCCCCATTCCTTAACCTGGCTCCATCCTACTTACTGGGGCGAACCGTATCTGAATAAGCCGCCGCTGATGCATCTGCTGGTCGCGGGAAGTTATGCGATCGCAGGTATCAGTGAGTGGTCAGCTCGGCTGCCAGGGGCTTTGCTCACAGCTATTTCAGTGCCGCTGCTGTATAGCGTTGGGCGAGAAGCCTTTGGGCAGCGAACCCCGGCTGTTTGTGCGGCACTGGTCTATTTGACGTTTCTGCCTGTGGTGCGAAATGGGCGACTGGCGATGCTAGATGGAGCGGTGCTATGCTTTATGCTGCTGATGGTCTGGTGTTTGCTGCGATCGCGCCGAGATAGCCGCTACGCATTGGGAATTGGTATCGGATTTGGCTTGATTTGCCTGACCAAAGGCGTGATGTTAGGGGTGCTGCTGGGGGCGATCGCCCTACTCTTTCTACTGTGGGACACTCCCCGGTTAATTGCCCTACCTTACCTGTGGGCTGGTGTAGCGATTGGAAGTTTACCCGTTGCCTTCTGGTATGGAGCGCAATGGCTGCACTATGGGCAGCAATTTCTCGGAGTGGGCGTGGTTGACCAGTCTTTTCGGCGCATTTGGACACCCGTAGAAAACCATGCCGGGCCTTCCTGGTACTACATTTTAGAACTGCTCAAATATGGTTTTCCCTGGCTGCTGTTTTTGCCGCTAGCGTTTAAGCGAGTTTGGCAGAACCGAAGCTTGAGTTGGGCAAAACTCGTTCTAGTTTGGAGCGGAATTTATCTGACAGCAATTTCCCTGATGGCGACCAAACTGCCCTGGTATATTTTGCCGCTCTATCCGGCTCTGGCGCTTGCCGTTGGCGCTCAGCTTGCCCAATTTTGGGAAAGTCGGCAGCTTGGGATGAAGCAGTACTACACTCCTATCTATTCCCGCAGTTGGGTTGGAATCTTTGCCTTCTTTGCGGTGGTGGGCTGGGGCGGCAGTCTTTATTTTGCTAAATTTGGCCCTGAACCTGAGCCGGGCCTAGAGCTAATTTTGGCATCAGTGGGAATTTCCATGACCACAGTTGCAGTTCTGGCTGCAAGACAAAATCCACAGTTTCTCTCTGTTTTAATCTGGGGAAGCTACCTATCGCTGCTGTTGCTGATGACTTCTGAACACTGGGTTTGGGAATTAGCTGAAGCATATCCGGTAAAACCTGTAGCTGAAATTGTGCGGCAGGGCGTTCCGCCGAATCAGCAGGTCTATACGTCCTATCTTCACAGTCGCCCGTCTTTGAATTTTTATAGCGATCGCCAGGTGATTCCCGCTCCCCCAGAACGACTTCTAGAACTTTGGAGCAGCAGTGCCCAGCCTTATTTTTTGCTTGACTCCCAGTCCCTAAAAGCTCTTGAACTTCAGCCCCAAACTATCCTTGATATATCTGAAGGGATAGAAACGTGGATCTTGATTACCAGAGACAATTAAAGCTAATACCAATTCTTTGTGAAGTTGCACGGAACAAGGGGCTTAAGCCCCTTGTTCCACAGGGTTCATTCTATGCAAGCTCAAATTGAATTGGTATAAGGTTTCTAGAACTCTAGTTACACATTGCTTCAACGGTGACGAGCGCTACATAAATAGTCGTCCTCGATACCGCAGTGAGCTATTCTATCAGCGTTAATCAAATAAGTTGGGCGATCGCTAAACCTTTTTAGGGTATTTCAGTGCTGAGAGCTATGGTAGTCAATGCTTGTGTCGAGATTCCAGTTATTGATTTTTCGCCTTTCCTTACAGACGACGTGGAGGGAAAGCAGCGCGTCGCTCAGGAGATTTACCAGGCCTGTCATCAGGTCGGCTTTCTGTACCTGACCCATCACGGCATTTCGCAAGGGGCGATTGCCCACATCTTCGACCAAACGCGCCAATTTTTTGCTCTGCCGGATGAAGAAAAGCAGGCGATCGCCTGGTCAAACGAAACCAGCAATCGCGGCTACGTCGGCGTAGAGCGAGAACGCCTAGACGAGACAAAGCCGGGTGACTTGAAAGAAGCTTTTAACGTTGGCAAAGAGGTCTCAGCCAAGAATATCGGAACCGAGAATCCTGCTCTGGTGCTAAACCAATGGCCCGCTGGGCAGGAAGAGTTTCGGCAGACGGTGATGGAGTTTTTTGAGGTTTGCACGAAAGCTGCTAATCGGGTATTTCGGGCATTTGCGATCGCCCTCCAGATGCCAGAAAACTTCATTGCCGACAAACATCAGGCTCAAAACTATACCCTTCGACTCCTCCACTATCCACCGCTAGCTAATCTGCCAAAACCAGGGCAAATTCGGGCTGGGGCGCATTCTGACTACGGCACGCTGACGCTGCTGTTTCAGGATGATGTCGGTGGTTTAGAGGTGCAAACGACCGCAGGCGCATGGATTCCTGCTCCCTCAATACCTGACGCGATTCTGATTAACACCGGAGATTTGACCCAGCGCTGGAGCAACGATGTATTTCGCTCGACCAAACATCGAGTGGCACTGCCCCAGGGGGAGAATGTGAGACGCGATCGCTACTCCATCGCCTTCTTCTGTCAACCCGATGCCGAAGCTGAAATCGTCTGCCTGCCCAGTTGTCAGTCCCCCGGCAATCCACCCCGCTACCCACCTGTCACTTCAGGTGAATACCTGCTCAGCCGCCTCCAGGCAACTTACTGAGAAATGCGAACGAATTTAGGCTGCACAACACTTCCATAGGTTCAGGGCTTTTACCACTCCATCTATCACTCAATTAACTATCTAGAAATGACTACACTGTTCACATTTCGTCGGTTTCTGCCAACGCTGTTGAGTTTCTCACTGTCCATGCCCCTGCTGATGCTGGCTGCCTGTGGTCAAAGCACAACTTCCAGCGACACCGATTCGGAGGCAACAAACACCACCGAAACAGAAGATTCAGCCGATGCCCCCAGAATGGCACTGGTGCTGAGTGGCTCCTCAACGGATCAATCCTGGGATCAGGCTGCCTTTGAAGCGGGTGAAAGGTTAGAAGAACAGGGCGTTGAAGTAGCAGTATCGGAGGCGGTTGATCCGGCGAATGTCGCCGCCGTTTTGCGCCAGTATGCAGAACAGGAGTATGACCTGATTGTGGCGCATTCGTTTAGCTATCAAGATGCTGTCTTTGAAGTGGCAGAAGAGTTCCCAGAGGTCAATTTTGCCTGGGCGGGCGGCATTGGTGAAACCGCAGAAAACGTGGCAGACTATGACCAGCCTTTTTATCAGGGCGCATACCTGATTGGGCTGGTGGCGGCTGAGTTAAGTGAAACAGGTCAACTCGGCGCGTTGTATGGCTATGACATTCCCGTTTGTCATGCAATGGGTGAGGCAATGTTAGCTGGCGCTCAGCAGGTGCGCCCAGATGCCACCCTGACTAGTGCAGCGGTAGGCGATTGGTATGACGTTGCCAAAGCTAAGGAGGCAGCACTCTCTCAAGCCGAAACCGGGGTAGATTTCTGGATTGGCTGTGGGCAAGGGCCAACACTGGGACAGATCGAAGCAGCCAAGGAATCAGGCGGGTATGCCACAGGCTATGTCGGCGATATGTCGTCTCTGGGTCCTGAGGTCGTTGCATCTAATCTAATTTGGAACATGGAGCCGCTGTTTCAGCAAATGCTAGACGATACGGTTGCGGGTACGTTTGCCGATCAGTTCTATAATTTGGCGATCCCAGAGGGAGTAATTCAAGTTGAGGTGCTACCTGCATTTCAGGATGATGTGGGTGAGGAAGTGCTGGAATCGGTGGAAGAGACAAAGGAACAAATTGCAGCAGGCGAATTAGAAGTGCCATTTGTGCCAAATTAAGAATCTGAATTGCGTTAATGAATTATTCACCATCACAATCTGCCTCTCTGCCTGCGGTTGATATGCGGGGCATCACCAAACGGTTTCCGGGGGTGATGGCAAATCAGCAGGTCGATTTAGTGGTGCAAGCGGGGGAAATTCACGCCCTGCTAGGTGAGAATGGGGCAGGAAAGACGACGCTGATGAATATCCTTTGCGGGCTGTATGCGCCAGACGAGGGAGAGATTTGGCTGCAAGGTCAGCCTGTGCGGTTTCAGCGTCCAGCCGATGCGATCGCCGCTGGCATTGGCATGGTGCATCAGCACTTTATGCTGGTGGAGCGGTTTACCGTTGCTGAGAATATCGCACTGGGGCAGACCGGACGGGGCTGGCAAGACAATTCACGCACACTGCATCAGCGGCTTAGAGCGCTGTCAGCCCACTATGGCTTAGGAATTGATCCGGCAGCACCCGTTTGGCAACTGTCTATTGGAGAACGACAGCGAGTCGAAATTCTCAAAGCGCTCGATCGCCAGGTTGGTGTGCTGATTTTGGATGAGCCAACGGCAGTCCTGACTCCGCAGGAAACAGCAGGGCTGATGACGATTCTGCGAGAGTTGGCAGTTCAGGGAACTGCGATTATTTTCATTAGCCATAAGCTGAACGAGGTGTTGGCACTGTGCGATCGCATTACTGTGTTGCGAGATGGTCAGCGCGTTGGATCTGTCCCCGTTGCAGACTGTGATGCCCACCACCTGACTGAGTTAATGGTGGGGCGAGAGGTCAATCTAGACCGTCTCGATCGGGCTGCTGTAGAAGTTACAGATTGTTCTCCCCTGCTGTCTCTGGAGCAAGTCTCTGCTGTGGGGCATCACCGCTTACCCGTTCTGCGAGATATTAATCTCCAGGTTTATCCAGGAGAAATTGTTGGCATCGCTGGAGTCGATGGTAACGGGCAGCAAGAACTGGAGGAAGCAATTATTGGGCTGCGATCGCTGACTCACGGACAAATTCACCGCAACGGTACGCTGGCTCACATTCCCTCCGACCGCTACAGCATGGGCTTAATCTCCGAGTTTTCGGTGACAGAGAATTTGCTGCTGCGCGACATCGAGCGCCCTCCTTTCAGCCACAAAGGATTCTTGCGTCCGGCTCAGATGGTGAAACAGGCGATCGCCCTGGTGCAGCAATATCTGATTCGCACACCTTCAGTTCACACGCCTAGCGCCATCCTTTCTGGTGGCAATGCTCAAAAGGTAATTATTGCCCGCGAGCTATGTCGCAACCATCCGATTATTCTTGCGGCTCAACCAACACGAGGGCTAGATGTGGGAGCGATGGAGTACGTTCACGCTCAATTGATGGCTCAACGAGATGCGGGAGCGGCGATTCTGTTAATCTCGACAGAACTAGATGAAATTTTGCGGCTGTGCGATCGCATTGCCGTTCTCTATGAAGGTCAGATTGTTGGTGTGATTGACGCAGCGACGGCAGATGTGAATCACCTGGGGCTACTGATGGCGGGTAAGCAAATCCAAGTTGCTGATGACCCTACAAGTCCTAAGTCAAGTGCCCAGATCTGCGACTTCTTTGAGAAGTCGCAGATCTTAAGCTCCTAAGGAATGGGAATTAAATAGGATCGAGATTGGGTAGGGGCGGGTTTTGCCCTCAAATTCATGGCACAGTGCCGATTGATCTGCTAAACCCGCCCGTACAATTTGCGGATTTATTAAATTCACAATCCTAAGTCAGTGACTTTGGTTCTAAGATGACTGACCTGAGAAGGATCAACTTATGTCCTCCAATTCTGTTGCCTCTAACTCAGCTAAATTTTCTCCGCTGCAATGGCTGAAGCCTCTGGCTCCAGCATTGGGGATTCTTATTGCCCTACTGCTGAGTGGCGTGTTGCTGACGCTGAGTGGAGCCAATCCGCTGCAAGCCTATCAGGAATTGCTGCTGGGGGCATTTGGCGGATCGCGTCAAATCACTGAAACGTTGCTCAAAGCTACGCCGATTTTGATTATTGCGCTGGGGTTGGCGATCGCCTTTCAGTCAAAAGTTTGGAACATCGGGGCAGAGGGACAATATCACATCGGAGCCTTGCTGGGTGGCTGGGTTGCCCTGACCTTTCCAACGCTACCGCCAATTCTGTTAATTCCCCTGATGCTATTTGCAGGCGGGCTGGGTGGTTTACTCTGGAGTGGACTGGCTGGACTGCTGCACCTAAAGCGAGGAGTTAACCTGATTATCTGCACCCTGATGCTGAACTACATCGGGGTCCTATTGGTGCAGTACGCTGTAAGGGTGCCATTACGCGATCCCAACGGTTTTTTGCCCGAATCCGCTAAGTTTGTGACAGCAGCACGTTTACCTCGCTTAGGGGATAGTCGGCTTCACATTGGTGTTTTGCTGGCGTTAATCCTGGTGGGTATTGCCTATGTGCTGTTATGGCGGACAACACTGGGCTTTCGGTTGCGGGCGGTGGGGGCAAAACTCAGCGTAGCAGAATGGGTTGGCATTAAAACTGGACAGAGCATTCTCACTGCTCTGCTAATTAGCGGCACTCTGGCAGGGTTGGCAGGCGTGATCGAAGTCAGCGCCACCTATACTCGGTTAAAACCCAGCATTTCCGATGGTTACGGCTTCACGGGTATCTTAGTAGCGCTATTGGGGCAACTGCATCCTGTTAGCGTATGTGTCGCAGCCGTGCTGTTTTCTGCCCTGGAGGTCGGCGCACAGGGCTTAAACGTGTCTCTGCAAATTCCAGCAGCGATCGCTGGGGTGCTACAGGCACTACTGGTACTAGGTGTACTGGCTGGACAGGCGATCGCGTTGGGCGATCGCTCATCAAATTCCGCAACTTAGGATTGCCGATTAAATAACCTGTGGGGTGGGTGTCTCACCTGACTAGACGGGCAAGATGCCCATCCCACAAGAAGCACAGTATATTTAATTTCCAATCCTTAACCCCTTCTCCTTGCTCCTCTGTCTTCCCGCCCTGCTCCTTTGCTCTTCCGCCCTGCTCCTCTGTCTTCCCGCCTTGCTGCTTTGTTCTTCCGCCTTGCTGCTTTGTTCTTCCCGCCTTGCTGCTTTGTTCTTCCGCCTTGCTGCTTTGTTCTTCCGTCCTCCGTCCTCCGTCCTCCGTCCTCCGTCCTCCGTCCTCCTCCTATGCCCTGGGATCAAATCCTAACCACCACCTTCCTCATCGCTATTCTTACTGCCGGAATTCGGCTTGCTGTACCCGTACTGCTGGCCGTTTTAGGTGAAATCATCACTCAGCTATCCGGCGTGATCAATCTGGGTTTAGAAGGCGTGATGCTCGTCGGCGGACTGGCTGGATTTGCTACCACCTATACACTGCAACAGACAGCAGGACTGACAGAACTGGCAGTCTGGATAGGTTTACTGGCAGGACTGCTAGCCGGGATGCTGATGGGGCTAGTGATGGCAATTCTCTCAATTACCTGCCGCACCGATCAGGTCGTTGCTGGAATTACGCTAGTTCTCCTGGGGCAAAGCTTGACCACCTACTTGTATCGGGAGTATCCCGACTTAGGCAAAGCTCGTGTAGTTGGACTGTCAAGCCTGCCAATTCCAGGACTTTCCAGAATTCCAGTGCTAGGTGACGTGCTGTTCAATCACAGCCTGGTAGTTTACTTGAGTGCGCTGCTGGTATTGCTTTGCTGGGTTTTACTGTATCGCACCCGTTGGGGACTTCAGATTCGCGCAACTGGAGAGCATCCGGTCGTTGTAGACACTTCGGGGCTAAGTGTCACGACCATTCGCTATCTTTGCACTCTGGCTGGATCTGCCCTAGCGGGGTTGGGTGGGGCCGTGTTGACAGTGATGCAGCTCAATCTTTTTATTGAAGGAGTGACGGCTGGGAGAGGCTGGATTGCGATCGCCCTCGTATTCTTCTCCCGCTGGCAGCCCGGACTGGCACTCTTCGGCGCACTGCTATTTGGCATTGCCGACGCAATTCAATTCCGAATTCAAGCATTGGGATCAGAAACCCTGCCCTACGAATTTTTGCTAATGCTCCCCTATCTGCTGACGCTGCTGGTGTTGATTACTCGCCGCATTCGAGATCAGACCCCGACCGCGTTAGGTGTTCCCTACATTCAAGGCAAGCGATAAAGGTATAGCAGTAAGGATGAGGGATGAAGGATGAGGGATGAGGGATGAGGGATGAGCCTTGCTCATTCAAGCTTTGCTGCTTATCGCCTGTCCTAACCAATCTTCGTACTGCTATAACTAAATTTCTGAGGTAAGCCACTGGTTTGACCAGTGTGACTCGACCAGCTTTGAGCGTTCCAGCAGTAAAGTAACTCCCACGGTGGCTTGATGAAGCGAAACCGTAGCAGGAAAGAACATGTCG